>VOFJ01000410.1_pt1 | contig 214000 bp, 240 predicted proteins | sample 5384081 | NCBI WGS metagenome assembly VOFJ01 (sample SAMN12384729, study PRJNA508395) | human gut metagenome | isolation source: healthy gut I | host: Homo sapiens | reverse complement strand
CGGGATACCGCAGCCCGTGTCCTGCACGGTCAGCCGCCAGCATTCGCCCGCGTCGGTGCAGCGCAGGTGGACCGCGCCGTCCTGCGGCCCGGCGTGCCATGCATTCAGCGCCAGATTGCGCACAAGGTCCGCCAGCAGCACCCGGTCCGCCAGCACAACGGCCTCCGCGGGCGCGTCGCAGTCCAGCACCACATCCGGCAGACTGCGCACGGCATCGGCAAAGGCCGCGGCCACCCGCACAGGGCGCAGCACCACGCCGTCCTCCTGCAAGCCGTTCAGCGCCAAAAGCTGCTGGCTCAAACTCTCCAGCCGTGCGGACTCATGGTAGAGGGCCTCCGCCGCCGTGCGCCGTCGTTCCGCATCCAGCGTGCCGCCGCGCAGCAGGTCGGCGTAGCCGATCAGGCTGGTCAGCGGCGTTTTCAGCTCGTGGGTCAGGTCGGCCACAAAGCGGCTCTGGCGGGCGTTCAGCTCCTGTAGACGCTCATAGTGGTACGCCGCGACGAGCGCCGCCAGCGTGATGATCGCCTGCACGGCCAGCCAGCTGTACAAAAGCCGGTTCCGCGCGGCGAACGCCTCGGACGCATCCGCCGCCGTGACGACGGCCACGGGGTAGGAGTAGGGCGTGTTCAGCACCCCGCCCAGCAGCAGCGTCTCCCCGCGCAGCAGGATGCCGTCCGTGGCCGCGGCGGCCTGCTGCACATCGGCGGCGGCCACGCTCTCCGGCAGGGCGCTGTAGGCGACGTCGCCCTCCCGCATCAGCGCAAACGCGGCAGTGCTGCTGCCCAGGATCAGCCACTGGCCGCGGGTGTACGCCTGCCCTACCCGGGCGCAGACCGAGTCGGCCCCGCTGCTCAGATAGCCCGCGCCGCTCCGGGTATCGTACTCGGCGGCAAAGGCGTCCTCCAGCCCACAGACATTGCGCTGGTGCTGCAAAACCGCCTGTTCCTCCAGCGCGTCCAGCCGTTCCCGGAACGTCCTGCACGCCAGCCCGCCGCCCGCCAGCGCCATTGCCAGCGAGAGTGCAAGGACAGCCGTGTACATGGATGTACGCTTCATAAAGTCACCTCCTGCGGTTTCCCGGTTGTATGATTCATTTTGATTTACCGCCATGTAGGGGCCGGACATGTCCGGCCCGGCAGCCTTCCGCCATGACCCATTCACGGTCTGCCGTCTTGCAGCCCGCGGGCCGGGCATGCCCGGCCCCTACCGTTCTGCCAGCAGCTTATACCCCACCTTCGGCACGGTCACGATCTTGTCCGCCCAGTCCAGCTTTTTGCGCAGCCGGTGGATGTGCAGATCCAGCGCCCGCGGGTTCGGCTCCGCGTCGGGGCCCCAGACCCGCTCATACAAAATATCACGGTAGAGCGCCTGTCCCCGCGCCCGCACCAGAACCAACAGCAGCGTAAACTCCCGCGGGGTCAGCTCCACCGCGCGCCCGTTTTGGGTCACGGTGCGGTTGTCCGGGTCTACCTCGGCATCGAACACCCGCAGCGTCGCCGCCCGCCGCCCGGTGTGGCGCAGAAGTCCCTCGACCCGGGCCAGCAGCTCCGCCGGGGCAAAGGGCTTGACGATGTAGTCATACGCGCCCAGCCGCAGCCCGCGCACCCGGTCCGCCACGGCGTTTTTCGCCGTCAGAAAGATGACCGGCGTGCCCGTAGGGGCAATGTAGTCCATCAGTGCAAAGCCGTCCACGCCCGGCAGCATGACGTCCAGCAGCACCAGATCAAACTGCTGCTTTTCCAGCAGGTCGGCGGCCTGCTCGCCGTCGCAGGCCAGCACAAGCGGCTGCCCCAGCGGCTCCAGCGTCATCTCAATGAGCCTGGCAATATGCGGCTCATCATCCACGATCAAAATCGGAAGCATCGCGTTTTTCCCCTTTCGTTGAGGCCAGTATAGCACGGCAGGGTTTCTGAAAGTTTTCCGCTGCACAAAAAGTGTAGGGGCCGGGCATGCCCGGCCCGCAGCTTTCCCATCAGCTCCATCTCATGGGTAAGCTGCGAGGCATGCCTCGCCCCTACCCTTCGTTTTATTCCCCCAAAAACTCCCGTATCTCCTTCTCCACGGCCCTGACTTCCTCCTCAAACGCCCGGGCGCTCACGCGCAGTGCGCCGTGCCCCATGACGATGATCTGCTCCGCGCCGTCGCTGCTGACAACGCGGGTGCGGTGCTCCTTCGCCAGCTCGTGGGTCGCGCGCTCAATGTACATATCCGCCGTCTCGGCCTCGCGGGTGTAGACAACATACAAATTATGGTACTGCTCTACCTCCCGCGCGCCGCCGCGCACCTTGTAGGCGTCAAAGACCAGGATCGGCACACAGCGGCGGTAGCCCGCGTAGTTGCACAGAATATCCATCAGCCTGCGCCGCGCGGCGTCCAGATTGCCGTCGGCCAGTTTCCTTAAATCATCCCACGCAAAAATGACGTTGTAGCCGTCCACCAGCAGGTAGTCCGGCCCGGCGGGCACGGGCTTTGCGGGCACGGACGCCGCCGCGGGGGCCGTGTGCAGAGCCGCGCGGGCCGCCTTTTTCGCGTCGCCCGTCTCGCCGCGGCGCTTTATTTTTCCGTAGGTTCGTTCAAAAATCGCCAACAGTTCTTTGTCCTGCTCCAGCGTGCCGCGGTAGGCGTCGGCACGGCGGCGGCGCGCGTTGGCATCGTCCTCAGCATCGGCTTCTTCTGTCGCCGTCTCGCCGTTCAGCCGCCGTTCCAGCCCGGTGGACAGATGTGCCCGGGCGGGCACCTCGTCCCATTTGACCAGATACCCGGCCCCGTGGGCGCAGAACACCGAATCCGCCGGGTTTTCCACATCCGCGTCGGGGTCATACCCCGCGGCGGAGACGATTTCGTCGGCGTTATGGCAGGCGTCGTACCCGGCAGGCAGCACAGCCCAGCGGCCCAGCCCGTGGGTGTAGGCCGCGACCTCCCGCGCATAGCCACGCGCCGTCGCCACAGGCAGACGGCCCGTCAGCCGCACCGTGCCGCCTGACGTCTCCGGTGCCTCAAAGCTGCCGCACATCCTCTGCACATCGGCCATGGCGCGGCCCAGCGAATCGGCGGGCAGCTCCAGCGTGAACTCATACCACGGCTCCAACAATTGCACGGCGTTTTTGGCTTCGGCCATCCGCAGGCCCTGGCGCACGGCGCGGTAGGTGGCCTGGCGGAAGTCCCCGCCCTCGGTGTGTTCTGGTGGGCACGGCCCGCCGCCAGCGTGATCTTCACATCGGTCAGCGGCGCACCGATCAGCACGCCCGGGTGGGTGCGCTCGGCCAGATGCGTTAAGATCAGCCGCTGCCAGTTTTCGGCCAGCGTGTCGGGCGGGCAGTCCGCCGCCAGCTGCACACCGCTGCCCCGCGCCCCGGCTCCAGCAGCAGATGTACCTCGGCATAGTGGCGCAACGGCTCATAGTGGCCGATGCCCTCCACCGCCCTTGTCAGCGTCTCTTTATACAAAATGCCACCCTCACTGAACGCCACGGTCAGCCCGAACCGCTCCTGCAAGATCGTCTGCAAAATTTCCAGCTGCACCTCGCCCATCAGCTGGACGTGTACCTCGCCCAGGTCGTCCCGCCAGTTGACGTGCAGCTGCGGGTCCTCGCCCTCCAGCGTTTGCAGCGCCTTTAATAAGGTATGGGGGTCGGCGTCACAGTCCACGCGGTAGTTGAGCACCGGCTCCAAAAGCGGCGTCTCGGCGTCGGATTCCGCGCCAAGTCCCTGTCCGGGCCGCGTACTGACCGGCCCTGCTGCGGCCACGACCATGCCGGGCAGCGCCTCGCTGACCAGCCGGAATTTGCCGCCGTTGTACAGCCGCAGCGCGTCGGCCTTCTCGCCGCCGGGCAGCACATCTTTTACATGCAGCACGCCGCCCGTGACCTTCAGCCAGGTCAGCCGCGTGCCCGCATCCTCACTGATTTTGAACACACGCGCACCGAATTCCGGCCACCGGGGCGGGGTGCGGGTCAGCGTCTGCAGGCCGCGCAGCAGCCCGTCCAGCCCGTCCAGCCGCAGGGCCGCGCCGAAAAACACCGGGAACACCTGCCGCCGCGCAATAGCGGTCTGCACGGTTTCCGCCGCTGCTGCGCCGGTCTCAAGCACCTCGTTCATCAGCGGCTCGCTGCACAGAGCCAGCGCCTCCGGGTCGGGCGCGGCGGAAAAATCCACGCAGCCCGTCCCCGAACCGCCCACGCAGCTCCCGTAGGCGCACGGCGGCATCCGCCCCGGGCAGGTCCATCTTGTTGACGAAGATAAAGGTAGGTACGCGGTAACGTGCCAGCAGCTTCCACAGCGTTTCGGTGTGGGCCTGCACGCCGTCGGTGCCGGAGACGACCAGCACCGCGTAATCCAGCACTTGCAAAGCACGCTCGGCCTCGGCGGAAAAATCCACGTGGCCGGGGGTGTCCAGCAGGGTCAGGGTGGTCTCCTCGGCGTCCGGCAGGGCAGGCAGCGTCAGCATGGCCTGCTTGGAGAAAATGGTAATGCCCCGGGCGCGCTCCTGGGCGTCGGTGTCCAGAAAGGCATCCTTATGGTCCACCCGGCCCAGCTTGCGCAGCACACCGGCACGGTAGAGCAGACCCTCGGCCAGGGTGGTTTTGCCGCTGTCCACGTGGGCCAGCAGACCGATGACGAGTCGTTTCATTTATACAAACTCCTTAGAGAAAAACTTTCTGCAATCCTGAATGAGAGCTTTATCGAAGGCTCTCTCCCTCCGTCTGCGCTGTCGCGCAGCCACCGCTCCCCTTCTGACGCTTCGCGCCACCTCCCCCGTATCGGGGGAGGCTGTCTCGCAAAGGGCGGCTTTTGTGTGGGACAAAAAACGCCACCGCGGTGTGCGATGGCGATAGGGTCATTGTTTCCAGGTCCACCACAGGTATTTGATGTTGGTGGTCAGGTAGCGCTTAAACAGGCGCTTGGGGTCCTGCATCAGGCGGTACAGCCATTCCAGGTTGTGGCGCTGCATCCACATGGGGGCGCGGCGGATGTTGCCGGCTTCGTAGTCGAAAGCGGCACCCACACCCACCATCACGGCCTGTACCTTGTCCTCGTGGGCGGCCATCCAGCGCTCCTGCTTGGGGGCACCCAGGCCGACCCAGACGAAATCCGGCTTTGTCTCGTTGATGCGGCGGATGACGGCGGCGTCCTCCTCAGGCGTGAGGGGACGGAACGGCGGCGAGTACATGCCGGCAATCACCGCGCCGGGGTAGTTCTTCTCAATAGTTGCCTTTAAAATATCCAGCGTTTCCTGCGTAGAGCCGTAGAAATAGTGGCGGTAGTGCTTGTCCGCGCTCTCTTTCAGCATCTCTTTCATCAGGTCGGGGCCGGTCACGCGGGCGGCGTCCACATAGCCCTGCTCGCGGCTGAATTTGGACAGCGGGCCGCCGTCCGGCAGGCCATCACGGCGCCGTTCTGCACGGCCTGGTAGGTGGGGTCGTCGTGGGCGGTCACAGTGGTGTGGACGTTGGCCACGCAGATGTATTTGCCGCGCCAATCCTCCAGCTTTTCCTCCAGTAGACGGACAGTCTTTTCCATGTCGGTGACAACGATATTTACGCCCATGATCTCGCAGGTGTTCAGCAGGCGCAGGTCCACGAACCGCATGCCGCCCAGGGTGCTGATCTCGGTGCGGGAACTGACGTAATCATTGTACACCGGCACTGCGGCTACCCGCAGGTGGAAGTTGTCGGCCAGCATCATAATGCGCTGGGTAGTAGCTACATCCTGCACATCCTGGGCCAGTACGATCATATCGACCTTGTGGGTCTGCAGCAGTTCATACAGGCTGTCCACGGTACCCAGATAAGCGGGCAGACCCTCGCGGGGGGCGGCGTCCAGGTAGCCCACATACTGCATGGCGGTGCTTCCGCGGCCCTCGATCACATCGCGGAAGAAGCGGTGGGCCAGCTGCCCGCCGCCGATGAGCAGCGCCCGGGGCACGATGTCGTGCTTACGCACGTAAACATCCGCCAGCCTGTCAAACACCAGCCGCTTGAGGTAGATCATAATGACCGACAGCAGGTAATAATATACCAGCAGCAGACGGGAAAGCTGGCTGACGCGGAACACGTAAAACGCAGTAGCCATCAGCGCCAGGCCCATCAGGCTGGTCAGCGCGATAAGAAAAAGCTGCTTGATGCTGTTGCGCAGGTGCAGTGTGCGGTAGCTGCCCAGCACGGCGTTACAGCCTACGATCACCAGCGCATACAGGGCCGAAATGGGCAGGAACGTCCAGATGTCCCACATAAAGAACTGGCTGCCCATGGGTGTGTAGCTGCGCAGCCAGCCGGCAAAGATGAAAGTAAGGATCAGCAGCAGAAACTCGAAAGCGGCGTTTGCAAACCGTAGAAATTTGGATTTGTGATAATGCATGCAGGACCTCCGTTGTCCAGGCTGTCGGTTACAGGGATACAACCATTCATTTTATAATAACATTATAAGGCTGCTTTTTCAATAGAAAAATGGCTGCTCCTGGCAAAAGGGGCAGCCATGGGGTGTGCATTATTCGTCCTCGTCGTCGTCCCGCGCCCAGTTGTAGGCGCAGCGCACGGCCTTGTGCCAGCCGCGCAGCCGCTTGCGGCGCTCTTCCTCGGAGATGTCAGGCACAAACATTTTGTCGATAGCGTGTTTTTTCGCCAGTTCCTCCGGCCCGGACCAGAAGCCGACGGCCAGACCTGCCAGGTACGCCGCACCCAGGGCGGTGGTCTCCACCGAGGAAGGCCGCTCCACCGGCGCGTTGCTGATGTCGGCCTGGGTCTGCAGCAGGTAGTTGTTGGCTGCCGCGCCGCCGTCCACTTTCAGCGTGGACAGGCGGATGCCGGAGTCAGCACTCATGGCGTCCAGCACGTCGTTGACCTGATAGCACAGGCTGTCCAGCGTGGCGCGGATGATATGGTTTTTGTTGCAGCCGCGGGTCAGGCCTACGATGGTGCCGCGGGCGTACTGGTCCCAGTGGGGGGCGCCCAGACCGGTGAAGGCGGGCACCACGTAGCAGCCGTTGGTGTCCGGCACCTTGCGGGCCATGTACTCGGAGTCGCGGCTGTCCTCCAAAATCTTCAGCTCGTCCCGAAGCCATTGAATGGCTGCACCGGCGACGAAAATGGAACCTTCCAGCGCATAGTTCACCTGGCCATTCAGCCCCCAGGCGATGGTAGTCAGCAGGCCGTTTTTGCTGCGCACGGGGTGGTCGCCGGTGTTCATCAGTAAAAAGCCGCCGGTGCCGTAGGTGTTTTTGGCCTCGCCCTTGTTAAAGCAGGTCTGGCCGAACAGCGCGGCCTGCTGGTCGCCTGCTGCACCGGCGATTTTGATGGCGCCGCAGAAGTGCATCGGGTCAGCATACTCGTAAAATTCGCTGTTGGAAACGGGCTTGGGGAGCACGCTGCGGGGATGTCCAGCAGCTTCAGGATGTCGTCGTCCCAATCCAGCGTGTGGATGTTGAACAGCATCGTTCGGCTGGCGTTGGAGTAGTCGGTCACATGCACCTTGCCGCAGGTCAGCTTCCAGATCAGCCAGGTCTCCACGGTGCCGAACATCAGCTGCCCGGCCTCGGCCTTTTCCCGCGCACCCTCTACGTTGTCCAGGATCCACTTTAATTTGGTGGCGGAAAAGTAAGCATCAATGATCAGACCGGTCTTTTCCCGGATCATCTCGGTGTAGCCTTCGGCTTTCAGCTTATCGCAGTATTCGCTGGTGCGGCGGCACTGCCACACAATGGCGTGGTAGATCGGCTCGCCGGTGTCGCGGTCCCACACGATGGTGGTCTCGCGCTGGTTGGCAATGCCGATGGCGGCGATATCCTCGGCGGTGGCACCAATCTTGTTCATGGCAGAGAGGGCCACGCCCAGCTGGGTGGTCCAGATCTCGTTGGCATCATGCTCGACCCAGCCCGGTTTGGGGAAATACTGGGTGAATTCTTTCTGGGCCACGCTGCAAATTTTGCCGTCGTGGTCAAACAGAATGCAGCGGTTCGAGGTCGTTCCGGCGTCAAGCGCCATAATGTACTTTTTCATAAGGCACTTCCTTTGGCGGGTATTTGCGATGATTAAAATTATTGTAGCATAACCACCAAAAACTGCAAGCAAAAAGCAGGGCATAGTAGCTGAATCTGCAAAACGCCCAAAACCGATTCCGCGGTTTTGGGCGTTTTGCTAAATGCTGTTTGCTTATTGGTTGGCGGCAAAGATCCACCATTCGTCGTCGATCTGCACCTCCAGTGTGCCGTTCTCACTGCCGTAGCGGTAGGCGTAGCCGGTGCCGAAGTTGGATTGCCCATCTTCGGTGGGAAAAGAGTCACTGTCCACGGTGGAGGTAATGGTGCCGTCGGGGGCGGCCTTGGCGTCAGTGCCGCTGACCGTGCAGGTGTCGTAGTAGATAACACCTTCCAGCATCACGGCGTGCGCCGGGGCGATGGCAATGCTGGATTCGGTGCTGTCCTCGGCCTTGTAGGTGCCGTCGGTGCTGCCCTCCACGGGGGAACTGCCCTCGTCCGCGTAAAGGCTGGCGGCGCTCATCAGCGGTTCATCAGGGGCGGCTGCTGCTTCGGGGGCGGTTTCGGCGGCAGCAGCGGCGCTTTCCATAAAGTCGTTCTTGCTGCTTCCGGCGCGCCAACCGGCCACGCCGACCATCAGCAGCCCGGCGCAGGCGGCCGCCGAGAGCGCGGGCATCCAGTATACAGATTTCTTGCGGCGGCGCACGGCGGGGCGGTCGGCGGCCAGGATCATGTCGTCGTCCACATGGCCGATGGCCTCAAATAACTGGCGTTCGTGTCACACGGCACACCCCTTTCCTTTGTAAGTAGGCGGCCAGCTTGCCGCGGGTGCGGTGCAGCGTCACGCGGACCTTGCTCTCGGTCAAGCCGTAACGCGCCGCAATGTCGGCGGTGGCATCGCAGTACCAGTACCGGCGCAGAAAATATTGCGCGTTTCCTCCGGCAGGGTGCGCAAAAACTCGCTGATGAGCCGCCCGGTCTCGGCGGCGTCGAAGGTATCCTCCACACTGCCGGGGGCGGCCACGCACTCGGCCAATTCGTCCAGCGGTGCAAAGGTCTGCCCACTGCCGCGCTTCTGCGCCGCCGCCCGGTCAAAGCGGTCCAGCGCGAGATTCCGCGTGATGCGCCCCAGATACGGAGCCAGCCGCGCAGGCCGGTTGGTGGGCATACTGTTCCAGGCGGCCAGCCAGGTATCGTTTTCACATTCTTCCACGTCGTGGGCGCTGTGCAGGATATTGTCGGCAATTTTGCGGCAGTACGCGCCGAACTTAGTGGCGGTCTCGGCCAGTGCCTGCTCGTCCCGGGCCCAGTACAGGGCCACGATGGCAGCATCCTCCATGATTTCAGCCTCCTTTATTATATAAGGTAGGAATTTTTTTTGCGGATGTTACAGAAAAAGTCTGCCGACGGGGCAGACTTCATGTAGGGGCGGGCATTGCTCGCCCGGTATAGCTCACAACATGTGCTTCTTGTGCAGCACCCACGCCGCAAACACACAGAGCGCCAGCGTTAGCCCCAGCACGATGGCGAAACCGGCGGTGGAGTTGGCAAAAGGCATGCCGTCCGCCTGCACGTTCATGCCGTACAGGCCGCTGATGACGGTTGGCACGGCCATCAGCAGGGTGATGCTGGTCAGATATTTCATGGCGTTGTTTAGGCGGTTGTCCAAAATCGAGCTGAACAGCTCCCGCGTACCTTTTATATCGTCGCGGTAGATGCTGGTCATCTCGATGGCCTGGCGGATCTCAACGATAACGTCGTCCAGCAGTTCGCGGTCGTCGGGGTACTGCTCCAGCCGCTTATAGCGGGTCAGGCGGTCCAGAACCGTAGCGTTGGCGCGCAGACTCGTGGCAAAGTAGACCAACGTGGACTCTAAGCCGTGCAACTCCATCAGGTCGCTGTCCTTCAAGTCGCCGGACAGGTTTTTCTCAATGGCCTGGCGGCGGCGGTCAATGAGCCGCAGCTCCTGCTGGTACATCGAGGCCGCACGGTAGAGCAGCTGGTAGACGAACCGCATTTTCTTGCGGGTCGAGAACCCCTTGACCCGGCAGGCGGCAAAATCCCCGATAACGGCGGTATCGGTGGAGCAGACCGTGACGATCAGCTCCTGCGTCAGCAGGATGCCCAGGGGGATAGTCGTGTAGATGCCCTCACCGGCACCGTCCACCTTGACGGGGATGTCCACGATGATGACCGTGTAGCCGTCCTCCAGGCTGATACGCGCCGATTCCTCGGGGTCCGTCGCGGCCACGATGTCCGCGGGCTCGATGTCCAACGTTGCCGCTACCCGGCGGACCTCGTCGTCGGTGGGGTTGGTCAGGCAGATCCAGGCCCCTTCGTTCATATCGTCAACGCGCGTCAGCTGCTTATCCTGTGTGCGGTAAATCTTCATCATGGCTATTCCACCTAATATACTATTATAATAGTAGTATACGGCTTTTGCAGAGGATACGCAAGGAGATTTTACTGCGTATGCGGCAACAAACGCAGCAATGTCCCGCCGCCTCTCCGACTGCCCACTCCCGGCCGGCACCCGCTCACCCTTCCGCCACCCCGTAGGGGCCGGGCATGCCCGGCCCGCGCGCTTTCCGCCGCCGCCCGTTACTGCTTTTACACCCCCGTCTCACCCCTACATCGTAGGGAGGGGTCTTGATCCCTCCGCCTGCCCGTTCCCGGCCAGCACCCGCTCACCCTTCCACCACCCCCCCGGCGGGCATGCCCGGCCCGCAACCTCCCCGCCGCCTGCCGTCAATCTTCCACCGCCCACCCATTCCCCCAAACCACCTAACCCCGCAACCCTCTTGCCACCCACCACCCCCATAATTTGTGCCCGCCAACCGTCATCACCCCAATATACACCTTGCCCAAACTTCACCCTCAAACTTTGTCGAAAAAATCAAAAAAACTTGCAAAAACCTGTTGACAAAGGTCATACTACTTGCTATAATAATCAAGCTGTCTCGCGAGCCAAGCCCGCGGCGGCAGCCGCTGGAGCCTTTACCTACAGCTTGTACACCGCTTTTTGAAGAAAACTTCTTCAAGAAACTTTCAGAAAACCTCTTGACAAACGAGAGAATCTGATATATAATATACAAGCTGTCACGGAAACGCGACAGCGCAGCAGGACCTTGAAAATTGAACAAAAAACTGAAACTTGTGGAACCTTGATCGTGGGTTTGGAAACCCACGTTAATCAATTCCAAATTTACAAGTAATTCATACAGGACGCAAGCGATTGTGTCTGAGTGATTACAGAGATTTAACGCTTTTAAATGGCGATTAAATACCATTTATAAAGAGTTTGATCCTGGCTCAGGACGAACGCTGGCGGCGCGCCTAACACATGCAAGTCGAACGGAGCAAGAGGAGCTTGCTTTTCTCAGACTTAGTGGCGAACGGGTGAGTAACGCGTGAGTAACCTGCCCTGGAGTGGGGGACAACAGTTGGAAACGACTGCTAATACCGCATAAGCCCACGGCCCGGCATCGGGCTGCGGGAAAAGGATTTATTCGCTTCAGGATGGACTCGCGTCCAATTAGCTAGTTGGTGAGGTAACGGCCCACCAAGGCGACGATTGGTAGCCGGACTGAGAGGTTGAACGGCCACATTGGGACTGAGACACGGCCCAGACTCCTACGGGAGGCAGCAGTGGGGGATATTGCACAATGGGGAAACCCTGATGCAGCGACGCCGCGTGGAGGAAGAAGGTTTTCGGATTGTAAACTCCTGTCGTTAGGGACGATAATGACGGTACCTAACAAGAAAGCACCGGCTAAACTACGTGCCAGCAGCCGCGGTAAACCGTAGGGTGCAAGCGTTGTCCGGAATTACTGGGTGTAAAGGGAGCGCAGGCGGACCGGCAAGTTGGAAGTGAAAAAACTATGGGCTCAACCCATAAATTGCTTTCAAAAAACTGCTGGCCTTGAGTAGTGCAGAGGTAGGTGGAATTCCCGGTGTAGCGGTGGAATGCGTAGATATCGGGAGGAACACCAGTGGCGAAGGCGACCTACTGGGCACCAACTGACGCTGAGGCTCGAAAGCATGGGTAGCAAACAGGATTAGATACCCTGGTAGTCCATGCCGTAAACGATGATTACTAGGTGTTGGAGGATTGACCCCTTCAGTGCCGCAGTTAACACAATAAGTAATCCACCTGGGGAGTACGACCGCAAGGTTGAAACTCAAAGGAATTGACGGGGGCCCGCACAAGCAGTGGAGTATGTGGTTTAATTCGAAGCAACGCGAAGAACCTTACCAGGTCTTGACATCCGATGCATAGTTGCAGAGATGCATGAAGTCCTTCGGGACATCCAGACAGGTGGTGCATGGTTGTCGTCAGCTCGTGTCGTGAGATGTTGGGTTAAGTCCCGCAACGAGCGCAACCCTTATTGCCAGTTACTACGTAAGAGGACTCTGGCGAGACTGCCGTTGACAAAACGGAGGAAGGTGGGGATGACGTCAAATCATCATGCCCTTTTTATGACCTGGGCTACACACGTACTACAATGGCGTTTAACAAAGAGAAGCAAGACCGCGAGGTGGAGCAAAACTCAAAAACAACGTCTCAGTTCAGATTGCAGGCTGCAACTCGCCTGCATGAAGTCGGAATTGCTAGTAATCGCGGATCAGCATGCCGCGGTGAATACGTTCCCGGGCCTTGTACACACCGCCCGTCACACCATGAGAGCCGGGGGGACCCGAAGTCGGTAGTCTAACCGCAAGGAGGACGCCGCCGAAGGTAAAACTGGTGATTGGGGTGAAGTCGTAACAAGGTAGCCGTATCGGAAGGTGCGGCTGGATCACCTCCTTTCTAGGGAGTCAGACAGTGTGATTTAGCTGGTCTAAATGACACTGGACAGGAAAGCAAGTTTCAGTATTGTTCAATTTTGAAGGCCTTGCAGAAATGCAAACCTTCAAGCATAAGGGACAGCGACACCCGAAACGTGAAAACGCGGGGGGTATAGCTCAGTTGGGAGAGCACCTGCTTTGCAAGCAGGGGGTCAAGGGTTCGAATCCCTTTATCTCCACCATTTGGGCTGATAGCTCAGCTGGTTAGAGCACTCGGCTGATAACCGAGAGGTCGATGGTTCGAGTCCATTTCAGCCCACCACAGGTTGCCTGTGAGGGCAACCCACAAATCCCTTATGGAGCTACGCAAGTAGCTGATGTACCTTGAAAACTGAATATAGAACTGCGAAATGAGATTTTATTAGCTATGTAAAATTCCTGATTTTAATTAAAATCTATAATTTCACCAAGCGGAACTGAAGAACGCAAGTTCGACAGTAAATGGTAAAATCTCGTTGGCAAATGGAGAATCTGAAATAAGATATGTTTATCGAAAGATAAACAACGGTCAAGCTACAAAGGGCGCAAGGAGAATGCCTTGGCACTGGGAGCCGATGAAAGACGTGGTAAGCTGCGATAAGCTTCGGGGAGGAGCAAACATCCTTTGATCCGGAGATTTCTGAATGAGGAAACTCACCAGAGTTCATACTCTGGTATCCTGTACTGAATCCATAGGTACAGGAGGGGAACCGCCTGAACTGAAACATCTAAGTAGGGCGAGGAAGAGACATCAAACGAGATTCCGTTAGTAGTGGCGAGCGAACGCGGAAGAGGGCAAACCGGAAGGAGAAATCCTTCCGGGGTATGGACCGCATTTAGGACTTTAGCTGTTAATCGAATGGCATGGGAAGGCCAACCAAAGAGTGTGAGAGTCACGTAGATGAAAACGGCGAGAGCTGCGCGAGTTCCAGAGTACGGCCAGAGACACGTGAAACCTGGTCGGAAGATGGGGGGGACCACCCTCCAACCCTAAATACTACCCAGTGACCGATAGCGTATAGTACTGTGAAGGAAAGGTGAAAAGGACCCCGGGAGGGGAGTGAAATAGAACCTGAAACCTTGTGCCTACAAGCACATAGAGCACATCAACGTGTGATATGGTACTTTTTGTAGAACGGTCCGGCGAGCGATTGTATGTTGCGAGCTTAAGGTCTTAAGGACTGGAGGCGTAGCGAGAGCGAGTCTGAACAGGGCGTTCAGTAACATGCAATGGGCCCGAAACCGGGTGACCTACCCATGATCAGGCTGAAGTGAAAGTAAAATTTCATGGAGGGCCGAACCGACCTCCGTTGAAAAGGCGGCGGATGAATTGTGGGTAGCGGAGAAATTCCAATCGAACTCGGAGATAGCTGGTTCTCCCCGAAATAGCTTTAGGGCTAGCCTCATATTAGATACCCGGAGGTAAAGCACTGAATGGCCTAGCGCGCCCGAGAGAGGGTAGCGAAGCCTATCAAACTAAGAATGCCGGAGTATTGATGTATGGGAGTCAGACAGTGTGAGATAAATCTCATTGTCAAAAGGGAAACAGCCCAGATCTACAGCTAAGGTCCCAAATTGTATCTAAGTGGAAAACGATGTGGAAATACGCAGACAACCAGGATGTTGGCTCAGAAGCAGCCACTCATTTAAAGAGTGCGTAATAGCTCACTGGTCGAGCGTCTCTGCGCGGAAAATTTAACGGGGCTAAGATACAAACCGAAGCTTAGGCTGCATCGTAAGATGCGGGGTAGGGGGAGCGTTGTGTAAGCGGAGAAACAGTAGCGTAAGCGGCTGTGGAGTTTACAGAAGTGAGAATGCCGGAATGAGTAGCGCGAATGTGGTGAGAATCCACATGGCCGGAAACCTCAGGTTTTTGGAGGAAGGTTCGTCCGCTCCAAGTTAGGCGGGAGCTAAGGTCAGGCCGAAAGGCGTAGCCGATGCACAGAACGACGGTAGAGATTCCGTAGCCGCCGAAAGATTTAAGCAGAGGGACACTTTTTGAAGGTCGGAGCCAGGTGTTGGTTCTGGTAGTGATCGAGGGAAATATAGTACCGAAGTCCGGCTGGAAGAGAGGCGAGAAAAGCTTTGTGTATATCTAAGGTGCCCGTACCGCAAACCGACACAGGTAGGTAGGAAGAGGATTCTAAGGCCAACGGGAGAAGGGTTGTTAAGGAACTCGGCAAGTTGACCCCGTAACTTCGGAATAAGGGGTGCTCACGAGAGTGAGCCGCAGAGAATAGGCCCAGGCAACTGTTTACCAAAAACACAGGTTTGTGCTAAATCGAAAGATGACGTATACGAGCTGACGCCTGCCCGGTGCTGGAAGGTTAAAAGGAGATGTGCAAGCATTGAATTGAAGCCCCAGTGAACGGCGGCCGTAACTATAACGGTCCTAAGGTAGCGAAATTCCTTGTCAGGTAAGTTCTGACCCGCATGAAAGGCGTAATGATCTGGGCACTGTCTCAACAGCCCGCCCGGCGAAATTGTAGTACCGGTGAAGATGCCGGTTACCCGCGACAAGACGGAAAGACCCCATGGAGCTTTACTGTAGCCTGATATTGGGTTTCGGTGTTGCATGCACAGGATAGATGGGACGCTAGGAAAGAAGCGCTTTGGCGTTTCTGGAGCGGACGTTGGGATACCATCCTTGCGACATTGGAATTCTAACCTGCGCCTCTGAATCGAGGCGGGGGACATTGTCAGGTGGGCAGTTTGACTGGGGCGGTCGCCTCCTAAAAAGTAGCGGAGGCGTTCAAAGGTTCGTTCGATCTGGACGGAAACCAGATGATTGAGTGCAAACGCATAAACGAGCCTGACTGCGAGACTGACGGGTCGAGCAGAGACGAAAAAGTCGGAGTTAGTGATCCGGTGGTATGTGAGTGGAAATGCCATCGCTCAACGGATAAAAGTTACCCTGGGGATAACAGGCTGATCTCCCCCAAGAGTCCACATATCGACGGGGAGGTTTGGCACCTCGATGTCGGCTCATCGCATCCTGGGGCTGAATTCGGTCCCAAGGGTTTGGCTGTTCGCCAATTAAAGCGGTACGCGAGCTGGGTTCAGAACGTCGTGAGACAGTTCGGTCCCTATCTGTCGTGGGCGCAGGATATTTGAGAGGAGCTGTCCCTAGTACGAGAGGACCGGGATGGACGCACCTCTGGTGCACCAGTTGTCACGCCAGTGGCACAGCTGGGCAGCTATGTGCGGATCGGATAAACGCTGAAAGCATCTAAGCGTGAAGCCGGCCTTAAGATAAGATATCCCACTGAGTCAATCAGGTAAGACCCCTTGAAGACTACAAGGTTGATAGGCACACAGTGTAAGCGGAGTGATCCGTTCAGCTAGCGTGTACTAATAGGTCGAGGGCTTGACCCCATCTTGATCAGATACTCTATTTGCTAAGAAAGCAGTTCGATATTCAGTTTTGAGGGTACATCCTCAAGAAAAGAGAAGCATGACAAGCGCCATGTGAATGGCCGGTGTCGATGACGGTGAGGTTCCACCTGTTCCCATTCCGAACACAGAAGTTAAGCTCACTTGTGCCGAAGATAGTTGGCTGGAAACGGCCTGTGAAAATAGGTAGATGCCGGCTTCTCTTTTAAAAGAATAGCCTCCGGGCCGGGTTTTGGCCCAAGCTCTGAATGATTTTGAACTTTCATATTGCACCATTAGCTCAGTTGGTAGAGCAACTGACTCTTAATCAGTGGGTCCTGGGTTCGAGTCCCCGATGGTGCACCACAAAATACCTCGCACGAAGCTGCGGGGTATTTTTATTTTATGTTGATATACCGTTGAAAATAAACGAGCATAGCCTTTGAAACAAGATAAGCCTTGAAAAATAAGTCGAATCATAAGACTGGTTACGATAGGCTAAAAACTGCCGAAAATGGCTCTAATTGCCATGCGCGTAACAGTTTACCGATATACATTTTATTAGTCAGTATGCGGCGCATTAAGAACAACATGAACATTCGCATTTGTGGCCGCGCAGACACTACACTGTCTACCATCATCATCGGGGACGGACGCGCAGCTGAGCAGATTCCGCACGATGCACAGGGGCGCTTCATTATTGAAGACGGCACGGTGTTTCAGGCGTATTATTTTAGCGACGATACAATTTCAAAGTGGTAATATAAAAGGCAGACGTTTTTAGCGCCTGCCTTTTGTTTTTTATCGGGTATTAGAGAAAACCTACCCATATACCAACGGCAATAAGTAGTATGCCTAATAATCTGCCCACAAGTTTTGCTTTTTGGTATCCTAAAAGTTCTGCTGTTTCAGGAGTAGTAAATGGAAGTAAGACAACATCAATACCCATTACTATAATTCCGATTCCGATTGCGGAAGCGCGATTACTTAGGGCGATGCCATAAAGTAGAATGAGAAAACCTAAAGCAATGCCCAAAATAAAATACTTGGTTTTACGGCTATCTTTTTCCAGCGCTTCTTTATAGTTGCTTTCGCATTCATTGCAGCAAAATTCGGAAGTGCCATTTAGTTCATTCCCGCAGTATTTACATTTCTTCATACGAATACCTATAATGGTTAAATAAACTGGAAATTACCATTTCCCTTTAGCAATTCGCCCGCCGACCAAGATGGCGGAAAAAATAGCAGCGAAAAATAAGAATGTAAGCCAAATTGGACTTAGTACCCACAACCAAGACCATGAAATGAATCTTGCTGCTTTTAGTACAACAAAAATCAGCGTTAAAACAACAATGGGGTCATGTCTATGCCGTCCATACCGTTTAGATTCATTCTTCATGCGTATAATCACCTCACGGTTTCAGTTTAGCTAATTGTATCATATACCGTGTTGCTTTACAAGCAACTTGCCATTTTAATCTATATCAAGTAGTCAGACCGCTGCTGATGTCTTTGGGTGGCGGTATATTCTGGAAATGCCCATATCTCAACACTTACGCTTTCCTCAATCTCAACTCACGTTATCCAATCGGGATAAGGAGATGTGGGTTGTTCCGCGATTAACCAGAAAAAGAGGAATGGGGAAATGTCAAGGGGACTGTGGAATACCGCAGCCCAGTTTGTAGAGCGAGGATATGCCGCAAAAGCCCCTTGATATTTCAACACCCCTCTTTTATCCTCGCGCGGAGGAACAACAGCATCACTTCCGGGTGAGCAGTCGTGTGATGCCGATGCCGCCCGGACAAACAAAAGTGTTCGGGTTTGCTCCCACATGGTGCACCACAAAATACCTCGCACGAAGCTGCGGGGTATTTTTTTATTGCTTGTTTTTGAGGGAACTGCCGTTTGTGCACCATTGGGGACGAGAATGGCTTGCTGCGGAGGTGACCGCCGCCTGCGGCGGAAACAGGAAGCCGGAGCAGGCGCAGCGGTCGCAGAAGGCAAGCCCCGCCCAAGGGGCGCAGCCTGATGCGGTAACCGCAAGTCGTAGGCCGGCGGTACGTCCCGCCGGACAAAAACAGTCCAGTGGACGGTTTTTAGAGCGCGGGGGATTTTATGCCTCGCCCAGAATCTGCTTGATCTCTGCCAAATCAGCGGCAAAGTAGATGCCCTCCTGGCGGGCGGGGGTGGAGAGGCCGGTTTCGATCATGTGGTCCAACAGGGATTTTAGGCTGTCGTAATAGTTGTTGAGGTTGTAGAGGATGCAGGGAGCATCCAGGTGCTTGAGGGACACTTTCGACATGACCTCAGTGATCTCCTCCAGCGTGCCGGTGCCGCCTGGGAACGCGATAAAAGCATCGCCCAGCTCGATCATTTTGGCTTTGCGCTCGGTCATGTCCTGCGTGACGATCAACTGCGTCAGGCCGTCCAGCTCGTAGCCTTCATCAATGAAAAACTGCGGTTCTACGCCGATCACGGGACCGCCGGCGGCCATTACGCTGCGGGCCAGCACACCCATCAGGCCGCTGGCAGAGCCGCCGTAGACCAGCGTGTGGCCCGCTTTTGCCGATCCATTGCCCCAGCTCGGCCACGGTAGTTTGCAGGGCGGGGTCTGTGCCATAATTGGCGCCTAAATATACAGTAACATTCATAGCAGGTGCTCCCTTTTACTTTGCTATACAGCCAGCATAACGCGAACCACGCCATTTTGCAAGAGCGAATCGTCCAAAGCGGGGCGGCAGCAGCCGTAAAACACTGCGCAATCATGTTGATAATTGTCTTGCAATCTAACAATAAACTTTCTATAATAAAAATATCGAAAATTTTAACAAAATGCTGCGGTATGACGATGCGCATTTTGTGCGGGAGTTGAGCGCGTGTGAAGAAAATACGGATCGAACGGGTCAGCATTGGGAGCATTGCGGTGACCATTCTGCTGGGCATCCTGCTTGTGTTTGTTTCGTCTGAGTGCACGCAGCAGTTTGCGGCGTTGCAGACCGCCACGGATGAATATATTGAGTGCGAAAACCAGGCAAGTGAGCTGCAGGCGGCATCGGATTATCTGGCCGAGCAGGTGCGGCTGTTTGTGGTGACCGGGCAGCGAGAGTACATGGACCTTTACTTTGAGGAAAAGGACGTGACCCGGCGCCAGGAGAAGGCGTTCGCCTATTTGGAACAGGAATTTGACGGAACAACGTCGTTGAAATCACTGAAAACTGCGCTGAACAGCACCAAAAATCTGAGCTATGCCGACCGTTATGCCATGCGGCTGGCGGCCGAGGCCTACATTGCGGACGGGGAAAGCTGGCCGGAGGCCATCCGGGCGGTGACGCTGCACGAGAGCGACCAGCGGATGACCGACAGCGAGAAGATCCGCAAGGCACAGCAGCTGGTTTGCAACGACCAGTACCAGACGCTGCGGGAGAACATCAACGACAATGTTGCGGCCTGCACCCAAAGCCTGATCGAACAGACGAAGAACCGCCAAAACAACGCAGCAACGGTGTTCAGTGACATTTATTTTAGGTTTGAGATCAGCGTAGTGGCGTTGATTTTGATGGTGCTGATGATGTGCGCCATCGTGCAGCATTTAATCGTAAAGCCGCTGCTGCTGTACGGAAAGAGCATCCAGAACGGGGAGATCTTTCCGGTGGTGGGCGCGGCGGAGCTGCAAAACCTGGCCGTGACCTACAACAAAGTCTACCTGGAAAACCAGGAGACGCAGAAGCTCATCCGTCATGAGGCCGAGCATGACGCACTGACCGATGCGCTGAATCGAGGGTCGTTTGAGAAGATTTTGTCCATTTACGAGAAGGGGCAGTCAGACTTTGCCATGATCATCTGCGATGTGGACAGCTTCAAGACCGTTAACGACACCTACGGCCATGCGGTAGGCGATGAAATTTTGAAAAAGGTGGCATCCCTGCTGCAGAAAGCGTTCCGCAGCATCGACTATGTCTGCCGCATCGGCGGCGACGAGTTCGCGGTCATTATGGTGGATATGACCACCGACCTGACCAACACTGTTAAAGAAAAAATCGATATAGTCAACGACCTGCTGAGCAACCCGGCCGACGGGTTGCCGCCTGTCTCGCTGAGCGTTGGCGTGGCGTTTTCTGACCGGCAGAACCCGGGGGAGAGCATCTTTAAGGATGCCGACCACGCGCTGTACCATGTAAAGCAGCACGGCAAGCATGGCTGCGGCTTTTATGGCGCAGAGCAGGAGCCTTGCGCGGAGCCGGATGCCGCAGTACCCATGAGCGAAACTGAATAGCGTTAAAGGGAAGGACTGAGGCCTTTCCCTTTTTTGTGGTGCTTGCGCGGTGCGGCAAATTGTGGTAGTATGGCAGGAGAAATGAGGGGGATGAAAGTATGTCGATCAGTATCCTGCTGGCGGAAAAAATCGCGCAGTTGTTTCTGATTTTGCTGATGGGGTATCTGGTGGTCCGGGTCGGGCTGTTGAAGCCTGAGGACAGCCGGGTGCTGTCGGTCATCATGGTGTATCTGGTCATGCCGTGCATGATCCTGAACGCGTTCCAGATCGACAACACGCCGGAGGTGCGCACCGGCATTGCGTATTCGTTTGTGGTGGCAGGCATCATGCACCTGCTGTTTTTGGCGCTGACGGCGCTGCTGAAAAAGCCGCTGAAACTGGATGTGATTGAGCGGTGTGCTGTGATTTATTCCAACGCATCGGCGTTGGTCATCCCGCTGCTGCAGGCTACGCTGGGCAGTGAGTATGTGGTGTATTCCTGCGGGTTCATCATTGTGCAGCTGGTGCTGCTGTGGACCCATTGCTGCACGGTGCTGCGGGGCGACAAGGGCATTGACCTGAAAAAAATCGTGACGAACCTGAACCTGATCGCCATTGTGGCGGCGGCGCTGCTGTTTGCGCTGCACATCACGCTGCCGGCGGGGCTGGTGACGACCATCTCCAGCGTGGGCAATATGATCGGTCCGCTGGGTATGCTGCTGGCGGGCATGGCAATCGCGTCCAGCCCGCTGAAAAAGCTGGTGCTTACGCCGCGGTATTATTTGACCGTGTTTTTGCGTTTGATTTTGTACCCGATGGTGACGCTGGGGTTGTTATGGCTGCTGAAAGCGCAGACCTGGATCCCAGACGGCAAGGCGATTTTGATGACAGTGTTTTTGTCCGGCATTACGCCGGTATGTTCGGCGTTGAACTCGATGGTGCAGTTGTATGACCGCGATATGGAGGAATCCGGTGCTTTGTACGTGTTGACAACGTTGTTGTCGATTGCAACGATGCCGATGGTGATTGCGGTGTTTGAACGAGTTATTTGATTATGGCAATACCGCATAATTCTAAGTGCCGATACGGCGAGCGAGGTGCGGCAGCTGCTAAGCCAAAAGCGCAGATAATACTTTGCGCTGCAAAGGTGAGCGCCGCCGGTGGCGGATACAGCGAACCGAAGCAGGGGCAGCGGTCGCAGAGTGCGAGGGGCTTTTGTCCCCGAAGCACGATGCGGGTACCGCAACCCGACATTATCGAGCATTTTGGCAACGCAGATGCCGTGCCGCACACCGAGCCGCAGCGAGGCGCTTCGGAAGCGCAACCGACGCTTTGCGGCGGCTCTTAGCGCGGAGATCCGCCGGAGCGGTGCTTAAGCCGTCAGGCGTGAATTGTGCGGTGTTGCCTTATATTTGTGCGGTTATCCGGCCCTGCCTACCTTGAGGCAGGGCCTTTTTTAGTGGGTGGCACCTCTTAGGAACAAATCAAGAAGTTTCCACAGGTTTATATTGCAAAACCTTCTCAGAGAACGCGCCATTGAAGAATTGAATGAAAGGTCCAAGACCGAAGGCGCAGACCAGGGTGCCGATGCCGACCAGGCCGCCCAGCAGGAAGGTGATGGCCGCACAGAGTGCATCGGTAAAGACGCGGCAGCCGAAGTAAGGCTTGTGCAGGTGGTCCTGCAGGGCCAGAGCCAGCGAATCGTAAGGTGCAACGCCCAGGTCGGCCGTCTGGTACAGCGAGCAACCAAACGCTGTGACAGGCACGGCAATCACGACCCACAGCAGCTGGATGGGCAGCTGTTCGGCAGGGCCGAACCAGCCCGCAATGATGTCGTAGAAAAAAGTGATGATGAACCCACAGCCCAGGCCGTTGACCAGGGTGCCCAGGCCAATGTACTTGCGGCCCCAGATGAATTCCACCACCAAGAACACCAGATTGGTGCAGATGTTCTGCACGCCCAGCGAGATGCCCAGCAGCTCGGACAGGCGGATGTTCAGGGCCGTGATGGAATCATTGCCCAGGTGGGATTGCTTGAAGATGGCAATGCCCAGCGAGATGATGACGATGCCGATCACCATACCCAGGACACGGCGCACAGTAGGACGTTCCGTTTTCATGGTTTTCTCCAGCTTTCCTTATTAGACTATAAATGCAGAGGGTTGTATCCAGTGTAACACGTCGTGCAGCGCGGGTCAACCGTTGCGGCGGCTGCAGGTGCGCATGCCATTGACGCCCGCACCCAGGAACATCACGTTGATGCTGACATTCAGCCACAGGATGACCAGGATGATCGAGGTCAGGGAGCCGTAAATATAGGACAGCTTCCAGGATGTGCGAATATAATAGGTGAAGATCGAGGAGAAAACGAACCAGACAACAGCCGTAAACAGCGCCCCGGGCAGCTGGTCCCGCATACGGCGGCGGCCGCCCGGCACGAAGGTGTAGATCAGGACAAAAGTCAGGATGGACAGCCCGAAGGCCGCCAGCGCACTGAAGCTGACCAAACTGTGCAGCCTGAGAAACAGATGGCTCTGGGACAGCCAGGGCAGCAGGCTCAACGCCCAATGCAGCAGGGGGCTGAGGTTCTGGCAGAACAGCACGATCAGCAGCAGCCACAAAAACGCGAAGGTGTACACTACCGCCCACAGCCGGTCGAGCATCGTGCGGCGGGAGCCGGGGGTCAACTTTTGCAGGCCCTTCTGGATGGCTGCCATGCCGCTGGACGCCGACACCAGTGTGGTAATAACGGCCAGCGATGCCACAAAGGTGTTGGAGTTCTCGTTCATGCTGGTGATAAGGCTGGCGATGGTATCACGAATGACCGGAAGATCCGGCAGAAAACGGAAAAACAGCTCGACTACGCTGTCCACCGTAAAGCCCGGCAGGGTGTTGACCACCACCAGCAGCCACATCAGCAGCGGAAAAAACGCCGTGAGCAGGAAAAGCGTGGCGTGCCCGGCGTAGACCATCATGTCCTGGGCCATGTACTGCTGCAGCAGGGTGATGGCGGGCTGCAGTTTTTTCTTCATGCTTCCACCCCCCCGGCACAGGCCGCGCATGGCGTTGTGGATCAGCCGATAGGTGCGCTGGGCCATCACCTCGGGCGGGGCGGGTTCCTCGGCTTGGAGCCAGTTTTTGATAAGCCCCACGCAGCCAGACAGGCAAAAGGAATACCCGCTGTCCAGATCGGCCCGGCGATCCGGGTAGGCATCGGCCAGTACCTGCAGGCTGTAGCGGGAGAGGATGGCTTCGATCTGCAGCAAAAACGCCATGTCGCCGTGGGGACCCAGCAGCGCGGCGCAGATCTCGCGGTTTTCGGCCATCAGGGCAAACAAATCCCCCACCAGCGGGAAGATCTGCGCCTGGTGCGGGTCGATGGGGTGTGCCTGCACGGACGCCTCAATGCGTTCCAGCAGTTCTGCCTCGACGGAAGCCAGCATCTGGTCAATGTCGGTGTAGTGCAGGTAAAAGGTGGAACGGTTCACGTTAGCGTGGGCGACCAGCTCTTTTACGGTGATGTCGCCTGCGTTTTTCTCCTGCATCAGCTCGGCCAGGCCCTGGCGCAGCAGGGCACGGGTACGCAGGATGCGGCGGTCGGTTTTGGGTGCCGTCATAGGGGAAAAGTCCTTTCCTGATATAATGTAGATATTATACGGCAAACTGAACAGAAAAGCAACATGGTGTTGCATACTGGACGCTCTGTTTGAAAATGAGGTCTGGCAGATTGACAAACAGATAACGCTTGCCTTGCCCCCAAAAGCGGCGTATAGTGGGTATGTGATTTATGTATGGAGGATGAGGAAATGGAAATGAAGGATAAAATTGTGGTGCGGGGCGAGCTGGCGCTGGTGCTGGCCGTGCTCATCAACAGCTTTGCGGTGGCCGTGACGGTGTATGCGGGGCTGGGCATTTCGCCGGTGTCCAGCTTCCCGTATGCGGTGTCGCTGGTGTTCCCGTTTTTGACGCTGGGCACCTGGACGTACCTGTTCCAGGGCGTGCTGGTCATTACGCTGATGGTGCTGCGCAAGCGGTTTGTGCCGTCGTACCTGTTCAGCTTTGTGGCGGGCTTTTTCTTCGGCAAGCTGCTGGATGTGTTTGGTGCGTGGCTGCCCTGCCTGCCCTACAGCTGGGGCTGGCGCATCTTCTACTTTGTGGCCAGCTGCCCGGTCATCGCGCTGGGCATTGCGCTGTCCAACCGGTGCAAGCTGCCGATCATCCCGACGGATCTGTTTGCCCGCGATCTGGCGGAGATCATTAAAAAGCCTTACCCGAAGGTGAAGACCACCATGGATCTGACCTGTGTTACGGTAGCGGCGGTTCTTACGGTGGTGGGTACCGGCACGCTGAAAGGTGTTGGTGTTGGCACCATTGTGGCGGCGCTGACCTACGGACGGACCCTGGTTTGATTGGCAATTTGATTGATAAGAAGTTTTATTTTGTATCAGTGCTGGAGAAATAAATGAATTGCCTCCGCAGGGTGGCGCGGAACGGAAGCCACTCCATAAGACAAAAGGAGTCAGCCAAGATAAAAACCATTTATCTGATGAGCCACGGCGAGACATTATTTAAGGCAACACCGCACAATTCCCGCCTGACGGCTTAAGCACCGCTCCGGCGGATCTCCGCGCCAAGAGCCGCCGCAAGCGGCGGTTGCGCTCAAGCGCCTCGCTGCGGCTCGGTGTGCGGCACGGCAACTGCGTTGCCAAAATGCTCGATAATGTCGGGTTGCGGTACCCGCATCGTGCATCGGGAGCAAAAGCCCCTCGCACTCTGCGACCGCTGCCCCTGCTTCGGTTCGCTGTTTCCGCCACCGGCGGCGCTCACCTTTGCAGCACAAAGTATTATCTGCGCTTTTGGCTTAGCAGGTGCTGCACCTCGCTCGCCGTGTCGGCACTTAGAATTATGCGGTATTGCCTTAATACATGGTAACTTCGTGATAGAAAAAATTATCAACCCAGATGGGCAAAAATCACCCCAGTGCCACGTCCAGCACCATCATCACGCTGAATCCCAGCGCAAAGCAGATGGTGCCGACGTTGGAGTGCTCGCCCTGGGACATTTCGGGGATCAGCTCCTCGACCACGACGTAGATCATGGCCCCGGCGGCAAAGCTGAGCAGGTAGGGCAGGGCAGGCACCACCAGCCCGGCGGCCCAGATGGTAAACAGTGCGCCCACCGGCTCCACGGCACCGGACAGCGTACCCGCCCAGAACGCCCGGCCGCGGCTCATGCCCTCGGCTTTCAGAGGCATCGAAATGATAGCGCCCTCGGGAAAGTTTTGGATGGCAATGCCCAGGGACAGCGCCAGCGCACCCATCGCCGTGATAGACGCACTGCCCGTTAAGTGACCCGCGTACACCACGCCGACGGCCATGCCCTCGGGGATGTTGTGCAGCGTGACGGCCAGCACCAGCATCGTGGTGCGGGAAAAGCCGCTGTGGGGGCCTTCGGGCGTGTCGGCACCCTGGTGCAGATGAGGCACCGCCATATCCAGCAGCAGCAAAAAGCCGATGCCCAGCCAGAAGCCCACGGCGGCGGGGATGAACGCCAGCCGCCCCAGGCCCTTGGACTGCTCCATGGCGGGGATGAGCAAACTCCAGATCGACGCCGCTACCATGACCCCGGCGGCAAAGCCGGTTAAAGCGCGCTGCACACCTTCGTGCAGCGTTTTTTTCATGAAAAATACGCAGGCGGACCCCAGCGTAGTACCGGCAAAGGGGATAAGGATGCCAGGTAAACATTGCGTTAGCATAAACTAACCCTCTCTGTAAAAAAATGACCCGCCCGGCCCAAAACGGCAGTAACAGCGGGGAAAAGTTGACGAAAAACGAAAACACGATATTTGCCCTTATCCTACCACACCCGGCCCGTGCCGTCAATAGCCGGGAAGATGTGAACCATTGGTTAAAAATATATCAAAAACACTTGCGCAAATTCCGTTTTATGCGTATAATATGGGTATTGGGCGCAAAACGTCCCCATAACAATGTGTAATACCGAGAGGAGCTTTTACTATGGGTTTGGGTAAAAAGACCATTGACGATGAGAACTACGCTGGCAAGCGCGTGCTGGTTCGCTGCGACTTCAACGTCCCGATGAAGGACGGCGTGATCACCAATGACAACCGTATCAACGCGGCTCTGCCGACCATCAAGAAGCTGATCAATGATGGCGCCAAGGTTATCCTGTGCAGCCACCTGGGCAAGCCGAAGAATGGCCCTGAAGCCAAGTTCAGCCTGGCTCCTGTTGCTGTTCGCCTGAGCGAAAAGCTGGGCCAGCCCGTCACCTTTGCTGACGATGACACCGTTGTCGGCGAGAACGCCAAGGCTGCTGTTGCCACCATGGGCAACGGCGAGGTTGTCCTGCTGCAGAACACCCGTTTCCGCAAGGAGGAAACCAAGAATATTGAGCCCTTCAGCGAAGAGCTGGCCAGCCTGGCCGATGCTTACGTGGACGCCTTTCGGCTCCTGCCATCGCGCCCACTGCTCCACCGCCGGTGTTACCGACTACATTAAGGATACCGCTGTCGGCTACCTGATGGAGAAGGAGATCAAGTACCTCGGCAACGCAGTGAACGATCCCGAGCGCCCCTTCACCGCCATTCTGGGCGGCGCTAAGGTCGCTGATAAGCTGAACGTTATCTACAACCTGCTGGAGAAGGTCGACACGCTGATCATCGGCGGCGGCATGGCCTACACCTTCCTGAAGGCCCAGGGCTACGAGATCGGCAAGAGCCTGTGCGATGACTCCAAGCTGGACTACTGCAAGGAAATGATGAATAAGGCCGAGGAGAAGGGCGTAAAGCTGCTGCTGCCCGTCGATGCCGCCTGCATCAAGGACTTCCCCGATCCCATCGATGCTCCCGTCGATACCGTGATCGTTCCCGTCACCGCGATCCCGGCTGACAAGGAAGGCTGCGACATCGGCCCCGAGACCATGAAGCTGTTCGCTGATGCCGTCAAAGCTTCTAAGACCGTTGTCTGGAACGGCCCCATGGGCGTCTTCGAGAACCCGACCCTGGCAGCCGGCACCCTGGCTGTTGCCAAGGCTATGGCTGAGAGCGACGCTACCACCGTGATCGGCGGCGGCGACTCCGCTGCAGCTGTCCAGCAGATGGGCTTGGGCGACAAGATGACCCACATCTCCACCGGCGGCGGTGCTTCTCTGGAGTACCTGGAGGGCAAGGAGCTGCCCGGCATCGCCGTTATCCAGAAAGCATAATTTGTAACCCGCAGGAGCGCGGCGGCAGAGCCGCCGCGCCCTTTTTCGCTTGCGCAAAAAAGAGCAAGATAAAAAATAAAAGATAATAAAAAATGTGGCGTTTTGGCCTAAGGGCCAAAACAAAACGTAGGGGCGGATTCCATATCCGCCCGCGGCACCTGCCGCAAGCTGCACGGGCGCATATAGAATGCGCCCCTACGGCGGCAGAGGAATTTTGAAGCGGTGCGCCAGCACCGCAACCCACCACTTTTATTATCTATTATCTTTTATCTATTATCTATTTTAAGAAGGAGTAACTATCATGGATAAACAGAATCGTAAAGCTATCATCGCCGGCAACTGGAAAATGAACAAGACCGCTACCGAGGCCAAGGCCCTCATCAGCGAGCTGATCCCCGCTGTCAAGGACGCCGGCTGCGAGGTCGTCATCTGCGTTCCCTTCACCGATCTCGTCACCGCTGTCGAGATGACCAAGGGCACCAACATCCACGTTGGCGCTGAGAACGTCCACTTTGAGAAGTCCGGCGCTTACACCGGCGAGATCAGCGCTGACATGCTGACCGACCTGGGCGTTGAGTACGTCGTTGTCGGCCACAGCGAGCGCCGCCAGTACTTTGCCGAGACCGATGAGACCGTCAACAAGCGCGCCAAGGCTGCACTGGCTGGCGGCCTGAAGCCCATCATCTGCGTGGGCGAAAGCCTGACCCAGCGCGAACAGGGCGTGACCGAAGAGCTGATCCGCATGCAGGTCAAGATCGCCCTGAACGGCGTGACTGCTGACGAGCTGAAGAACGTCGTTATCGCCTACGAGCCCATCTGGGCTATCGGCACCGGCAAGACCGCTACCGCTGACCAGGCACAGGAGGTCTGCGCCGCCATCCGCAAGGTCGTCGGCGAGCTGTACGGCGAGGACGCCGCCAAGGCCCTGACCGTCCAGTACGGCGGCAGCATGAACCCGAAGAATGCCGAGGAGCTGCTGAGCAAGCCCGACGTTGACGGCGGCCTGATCGGCGGTGCTTCCCTGAAGGCCGACCAGTTTGCGGTCATCGTTGACGCTGCCACGAAGGGCTAAATCCCCTTTTGTAGGGGCGGCATGTATGCCGCTCCTACGACCCTATTATTAGGAGTCTACAAATCTATGTCTAAAAAACCTGTTATGCTCTGCATCATGGACGGCTTCGGCTGGACGCCGGACGAGACCTACGGCAACGCCGTGGCCGCCGCGAACAAGCCGAATCTGGACAAGATCTTTGCCAACTATCCCATGACTACCATCCAGGCCAGCGGCATGGCCGTCGGCCTGCCCGACGGCCAGATGGGCAACTCGGAAGTCGGCCACACCAACATGGGCGCTGGCCGCATCGTCTACCAGCAGCTGACCCTCATCACCAAGTCCATCAAGGACGGCGAAATGTTCAAGAACCCCGTGCTGGTCAAGAACATGAAAGCTGCCATCGATGCCGGTAAGGCCATCCACCTGATGGGCCTGGTTGGCACCGGCGGCGTCCACAGCCATGCCGACCACTGGTACGGCGTGCTGGAGATGGCCAAGCACCTGGGTGCCAAGGACGTCTACCTGCACTGCATCATGGATGGCCGTGACACCGACCCGCACAGCGGCAAGGGCTTCCTGGCCGACCTGCAGGCCAAGCTGGACGAGTTGGGGCTGGGCAAGATCGCCTCTGTCTCCGGACGTTACTACGCCATGGACCGCGACAACAACTGGGACCGCGAGGAGAAGGCCTACGCCGCGTTCGTCTACGGCGAGGGCAACCACGCCGCCAACGCTGCCGAGGCCATCGAGGCCAGCTATGCCGCCGACGTGACCGACGAGTTCGTCATTCCCGTTGTCACCTGCGAGGGTGGCCGCGTGCAGGACGGCGACACCGTCATCTTCATGAACTTCCGCCGGATCGTGCCCGTCAGATGACCCGCATCTTCTGCGACGACAACTTTACCGGCTTTGAGCGCCGCGGCGGCCGCAAGCAGGTCCACTATGTCTGCATGGCCGAGTACGATGCCACCATGCCCAACTGTGAAGTGGCTTACCCGCCGGTCGAGCTGAAGAACACCCTGGGTGAGTACCTGGCTGCCCACGGCAAGACCCAGCTGCGCATTGCCGAAACCGAGAAGTACGCCCATGTGACCTTCTTCTTCAACGGCGGTGTCGAAGCCCCCTGCGAGGGTGAGGACCGCAAGGTCATCCCCAGCCCGAAGGTTGCCACCTACGACCTGAAGCCCGAGATGAGCGCCTACGAGGTTGCCGACGAGTGCAAGGCCCGCATCGAGAGCGGCAAGTACGACGTCATCATCCTGAACTTCGCCAACTGCGACATGGTCGGCCACACCGGCGTGTTTGACGCAGCGGTCAAGGCCGTCGAGGCTGTTGACAAGTGCGTGGGCGAGGTCACCGACGCGGTGCTGAACGCGGGCGGCGTCGTTTTCCTGACTGCCGACCACGGCAACGCCGAGAAGATGAAGAACCCCGACGGTTCCCCGTTCACGGCCCACACCACCAACGTCGTGCCCTTCGCGGTCATTGGAGCTGGCGATGTGAAGCTGCGTGAGGGCGGCTGCCTGGCAGACATCGCCCCGACGATGCTGCCCTATATCGGTCTGCCCGTCCCGGCTGAGATGACCGGCAAGAGCATTATCGTCGACTAAGACGAGGGATTTTCGGCCTTTTTTGAAAAAAGGCCTGGCGAAAAACTTTTAATATTTCGACCCATAAAGCGGGAGCCTGCGGTAAGCGGGTTCCCGCTTTTGTTTGTATGGGCTGATGTATGTGTTTTGCTGTAGGGGCCGATGCTTGCATCGACCCGTCAATTTGCCGTGGTTTACGCTGTTTTATAGGTTGAGAAAATGCACGAAAAATGGTATAGTAGAAACTACAAAAGTATGCCTGTAAGGGGAATTTACCGTATGAAAGAAAAACTGCGCTTACTGCTGCGTAAACCGGCTGTGATCGCCTTGCTGATAGCTGAGCTGCTGGTAATAGGCTTTGCCTTGGCAGCGGCCCTGCGCCCGGCGGCTGCGTATACGTTCACGGCGGACCAGTGGGAAAACATCGCCCAGGAATCAGAAATTGGTTATGACGAGGACGGCCGCATCGGCGTTACCGAAATGACCGACGGCGAGGACATCCTCCAAACCCCAGCCATGACCCTGCCCAAGGGGCACTATAAGGTGACGCTGGATTACCGCTACGTGCCCAGCGTGTGGGAGGGCGGTGTCGAGCGCCGCTCCTGCGTGTATTTTGCTTCGTATGATGCGGGTACCGTTACCGGGGAAAAGCCCTGCGTCAATGTGAAAAAGCAGCAGGACACCCTGACGCTGAATGTCAGCGACTACAGTGAAACGGTCCGGTTGGTAGCTCATAATGATGGCGGTATCTTTACGCTGGGGCCTGTGCATATTGAACAGGATATGCTGTATGCGGGGGCCAGTGTGGCGGGCTGGCTGCTGCTGTTTGTGCTGCTGGATGCCTTTTTGCTGCTGACCGTACCCGGCAGCCCGGTGCGGCTGGCAGATGCTGAACTGTGTGCCTGCCTTTGGGTGCTGTGTGCAGTGGCCGTGCTGACCTGCGCCCCGGCCATGACCAACAGCGGTGCACTGCAGGGGGCGGACTGGTCGTTCCATCTTTCCCGTATTGAGGGCATTGCCCAAGGGCTGCGGGAGGGGCAGTTCCCGGTCCGCGTTTACAGCATAGCGAAAGATGGGTATGGCTATGCGCCCTCGCTGTTTTATGGCGAACTGCTGCTGTACTTCCCGGCGGTACTGCGCTTATTGGGGATGAGTGTGCAGGGGGCGTATCATACCTATCTGCTGACACTCCAGCTGCTGACGGCTGGCATTGCCTTTTTCAGCCTGCGGCAGATTTTCCGGCATAACAAGACGGCCCTGGTGGGCAGCGTCCTGTATATGCTGTCTACCTATCATCTGTATAAGATTTACTGGCTCAGCGCGGTGGGGGAGTACACAGCCATGGCGTTTCTGCCGCTGATTCCGGCTGCCCTGTATGAATTGTATGGGGAACGTCCGCTTACCCGCAAGCGGCTGCGCCGGGCCTGCGCAGAACTTGTTGCGGCCTTTGGAATGCTGCTGCAGGTGCATCTGCTGTCCCTGGAGATGGCAGTTCTGGCAACAGCCGTGTTCTGCCTGATGCGGTTCCGCCGGACGTTCAGCAAGGCAGTGTTCTTCACATGGCTGAAGGCTGCTGTGCTGACAGTGCTGCTGAATCTGTGGTTCCTGGTGCCGTTCCTGACCCTGATGCTGAGCGGCGACTACAATAATATGTATACCGGCAGTGCCGAAAATGGCGGCCAGATTGTGAAAAACAGCGGCCTGCGGATTGCAGAGCTGTTCGGCTGGCAGAAAAACCACAACAACCTTGGCCCGGAATTGTTGGCCGGTGGGTTTGTGCTGCTGTGGTGCTGGCTGACCCTGCGGGCCAAGGAGGAACCGCAGCAGCCGGAGCGGCGCAGTATCCGCCTGGGGCTTTGGGCCGCAGGGTTTGCGGCGCTGGCCTGCTGGATGAGCACGAACACTTTCCCGTGGCAGGCCGTGGGCCGCATCCCGGTGGTGGGGCGTATCCTGGTGGCAATCCAGTTCCCGGGGCGGTATCTTTCTTTGGCGACGGTGCTGCTGGTGCTGGCGGCGATGTGCGGGTTGGCGGCGTTGCGGCAGGTCGGCTATGCGCGGCCGGTGGCGGTGCTCCTTGTGGGGGTATCGGTTTTCGGCGCGGCGCTTTTCTTCCGCGACCAGCAGGCCGATGCTGCCTACCTGGGTGACGGCGGACAGCTGATGTATTCCGAGTACAAAAAGTTCAACATGGGCTGGTACTTTGACGGCCTCTACCTGCCGGACGGTGCCAGCGAGACCCAGAACGGCTACGAGAGCACGGCACAGGTCACCACGGTGGAGGTTACCTCCGTAGAGCAGGAAAACGGCGTCACAACCCTGGCCTGCACGGAGACCAGCGGCCAGGACCAGCACGCCGAACTGCCGCTGCTGTACTACCCCGGCTACACGGTGATCGAGGGCCCCGGCACCGCCTTTAAGACCGCCAACGGCCTGGTCGGCGTCACTGTACCTGCCAACTACACCGGCACCATCCGCGTAACCTACCGCGAACCCAAGCGCTGGCTTGCGGCGGATGTGGTAAGCCTGGTGACGGCGGTAGGGGTGCTGCTGATAATACGCAGAAAAAAGTGCAAAGGTAAGAAAAAAGATCAGCCGGAGAAAGGATAAAAGAAAAGATGAAAAGGATTTGGCCCTTTCTGCGCAAATCAAAAGCAGCCATGGTTCTGCTGGCGGTTGAGCTTGCCATTATTGGATTTACGCTTGCACAGGCTGTGCAGCCAGCAGCGAACTATGAGATCATGCCGGATCAGTGGGAAGTCATAGCAAAAAATGCAACGATCGACTATGACGAGGAGGGCCGCATTGGTGCAGTAGAACCAGCCGAGGAAGAAAGCATTCTGCGTACATCTCAGCTGAGGTTGTCGGCGGGGCACTATAAAATCGAAGCAGACTATAATTTTGTACCGACGCAAAATAAAGACGAGCAGGAATCCCATGCCGGCGTTTATTTTATGGCAGATGACGCAATGGTAGTGACGGGCGAACGTGAGCTTTTTGCAGTGGGGCGGACGCATGATACCGTTGTACTGAATGTGCGTTATACAAACAAGACGATCCGTCTGGTGGCCTATGATGGCGGCGGCGTTTTCACGCTTGGCAAAGTGACGATACAGCAGGATAGGGTCTATGCCTGGGTGCGTGTATTGGGATGGCTGCTGGCAGCGTTTCTTCTGGATCTGCTGCTGCTGCTGTTTTTGCCGACCAGTCCGCTGGCAATCCGAAATGCGGATTTGCGTGGGTGTCTTTTCCTGTTGGGCGGTGCTGTGCTGCTGGCCAGTATGCCTGTGCTGATGCAGGGTGGTGGTATTTTTGGCGACGATATCCATTTTCACCTTTCCCGCATTGAGGGAATTGCCCAAGGGCTGAAATCCGGACAGTTCCCGGTAAGGATCTACAGTCAGGCAAAAAATGGGTATGGGTATGCACCTTCGCTGTTTTACGGGGAACTGTGCCTGTATTTCCCGGCAGTTTTGCGTACATTGGGTGTGAGCGTACAACTGTCTTACCATCTGTATGTGTTAGCTGTGCAAATACTGACGGCAGGTATTGCGTTTTATAGTTTTCGTCAGATGTTCAGCCATAATAAAACAGCATTGCTGGGCAGCGTTTTGTATTTGCTGAACCCCTATCGGTTGCAGAATCTTTATTGGCGTGCTGCAGTGGGGGAGTACACAGCCATGGCGTTTTTGCCGCTGATCCCCGCAGCGCTCTGCTTGCTGTATGGAAAGAAGGAGCCGACGAAAAAGCAGGCGGGTGTGGCTTGCACAGAGATGGTAATTGCTTTTGGAATGCTGCTGCAAACGCATATGATCTCGCTGGAAATCATGGTGCTGGCAACGGCTGTGTTCTGCCTGTTTCATCTGCGGCGCACATTCAGCCGGTGCGTGCTGTTTGTATGGCTGAAATCAGTCGCCATAGTATTGCTGCTGAATTTGTGGTTCTTGCTGCCGTTCCTGGAAATAATGGGCAGCGGCATATACGGTGGTATGTATGGCGGCACAACGATGAACGCCGGGCGTATGATCCAACGGCTCGGCTATACGATTCCCGAACTTTTCACTTGGAACACCTATAGTAAAAATATTGGAATAGAGCTTATTATTGGTTGCATGGTATTCCTTTGGGTGTGGATTGGACATGACGAAGAAATACCACATCGTGAACAAAAAATCGGGCTTTGGTCAACAGGGATTGGGTTGGCAGCCTGCTGGGCCAGTACGAATACTTTCCCTTGGGGGCTGGTGGGAGCCCTGCCAGGAAAAATCAGTGGTATTTTGCTGGCAATTCAGTTCCCGTGGCGTTACCTGACACTTGCGGCGATTTTGCTGACGCTTGCAACGCTTTGTGCCGTTTCTCTATTACGGCCGAAAAAATTAGCTCGTCCGCTGGCGGTGCTGCTGCTTTCCGCCAGCCTGCTGGGTCTGGGCATATTTTACAGAGAGTTCTTTCCTTACGAATCCAGAAGTTATAGAGGGGATTGTGGCGAACTTGTTTATGCAGACAGCATCGTTTCGAATATGTCCTGGTATTATGATAACCTTTATTTGCCCGCTGGGGCAAAAGAAAATCGTGACGGATTTGTATTTGAAACCGAGGTCGCTACCGCAAAGGTGGAACGGATAGAAAAGACAGAGAACGGTGTGATGTTGCAGTACGTTTGTGACAAAGAAGCGGACGGCAAAATCGAACTGCCGCTGCTGTACTATCCGGTTTATAGTATAAAAGAAGGAGCAGGAACACTTTTTAAAACCGAAAACGGGATGCTAGGAATCCAAGTTCCGGCGGGCAGCAGTGGGACGATCCGTGTAGCCGTGCAAGAACCGCTGCATTGGCGATTGGTCGAACTTGTCAAAGTGTAGTTACTATTCTTGTATGGACAGAAAGTTCGCAAAAAGAAAAAGCGGAAAATGGTATGTGAAAAAGCATGACGGCTTTGTTTTGCACAGAACTTGCGCTTTTACAGAAAATGGGGTATAGTAAAAGCAAAGATAAAATAGGAGCATTTCATGGAAAAACAAACAAACGGCGACATACTGAAAAAAGTATGGGCGCTGCTGCCGTGGCTGTGGCTGGCGGCGGGGTATGGATTGGATTTGTGGTTTCAACTGGTGCCAGGGCGGTGGATGGTGGATTCCGACATGGCATCGGAAATGATGCTGTCGAATTTTTTGAACCAGGAAGGCCGGATTATCAGCAAGATCTGGTACTACTCAACAGAACTTCGCGTAGTCAGTGTGCAGTGGGTCTACCGCTTTACACTGCTGCTTTTCCCCAATGATTGGCACATGGCCCGTACGGTGGGCATGGCGATCATGCTGGCCGCGTTTGCAGGGCTGATGCTTTTACTGGCCCGCAGTATAGGGCTGGGCCGCATAGGTGTGTGGATGGCCGGGGTGCTTATCTGGCCCTATGGCCGTATTTACCTGATTTATGCGATCTATGGCGGGCACTATCTCGTTTATACGTTCCTGTATGTGGTATCGCTTACGCTGGTGCTGTTCAGCCTGGCGGCAAGCAGAAAAAAATGCGTCTGGATGAATATTGCTGCGTGCATTGTGGCAATGCTGTCCGGTATGAACGGCGTAAAAACGCTTATGGTTTTCCAGGCACCGTTTGTGCTGGCGGCCATGGCAGTGCTGATTCTTGCACTAAATGCTAGCGAAGAAAAAACATGGCGCGGTGCTTTACGGGTGTGCAGCCAGGAGAGCCGGCTGATGGCAGGTGCTTTAGCCACAACGATGGCCGGCTTTGTTGGCTATATTATTAATAGCAAAGTCCTGGCTAAGATGTACTCCTTCAAGTCTTTCTCGGGAGTGACGTGGAATCGTTTTGGCGTAGATTGGACACTGGACCGCGTACTGATGGACTTCTTCCACGAATTTGGCTACCGTGACGGCGTAGGGGTGTTCCACTTCAGTGGTATTGCTTCGGGTATCGGATTGTTGATTGGTGCGTGGATGTTTTTCTGCATCGTGCGGGTGGCATGGCGTTACAAAAAGCTGAATGTGACGGAGCGGCTGATCATTGCGCTCATGCTTACCATGCTGGCTGTATGTGGCGTGGCTTACACATATTTTGGTGACTATAGCCAGTATTTTTGGCTGCCTTGTATGCCAGTAGCAATCGCGGTAATGATGATCGAGATCAAGACCGAAGATCTGCATCTGCCCGGCGCAAGGGCTGTGCTAACCTTGGTGCTGGCGGGGGCCATAACGCTTTGCTCGCTCAACAATGTCCGCCAGGAGAGCGAACACCCTGCATTGGCTCATGTCGGACTGGATAAGGTGGCTGACTGGCTGGTGGATAACGGCTATAAAGAGGGCTATGCAACGTTCTGGAACGGCAACTGCATGGTTGAGATGACCAGCGGCAAGCTCGACGTCTGGATGCCCGGTGACCTGAACAATGTCAACATTGAGGGTTGGCTGCAACCGGATTATCACCTGACCCGCTATCCGGAACATCCGTTTGTGCTGGTGGATACGGCGACAGACGGCCCGGCTGAAGAATGTGGCCTGATCAAAAACGGCCACGGTACAGAGGTATACAACGATGGCCGCTATGCGGTTTATGCGTTTGATTCGTCGGACGATCTGTGTGCTGCCGCTGAGATCACGAAAGCGGAGCATGAAAACTAACTGAACTGATACCTGCATGTAAAAACCTGTCTGTCAGAACTCAATAAAAAGGAGAAACTTATGCGTTACTGCAAAAAATGTACGATGCCGGATACACGGCCCGGTATTACCTTTGATGCCGAGGGTGTGTGCAGCGCCTGCCGCCATTACGAGAACCGCAAAAATGTGGATTGGGATGCCCGCTTCAAGGAGTTTGAGGCCTACTGCGACAAGTACCGCGGCATGAACGGCCCCGGCGGCTATGACTGCGCCGTTGCCGTCTCCGGCGGCAAGGACAGCCATTTCCAGGTGTATATGCTCAAAGAGGTCATGCACATGAACCCCATCCTGTTCAGCGTGAGGATAACTTCCCCATGACCCAGGCCGGTATCCACAACCTGAAGAACATCAGCGAGGAATTCGGCTGCACGATCATCTCCTGCAAGCCCAACATCAAGGTGCAGAAGGTCCTGATGCGCAAATTCTTTGAAAAGTACGGCAAGCCGACCTGGTACGTCGACCGCCTGATCTACACCTTCCCGCTGCACATGGCGGCCAAGTTCAACACTCCTATGCTCTGCTATGGCGAGAACGTCAGCTTTGAGTACGGCGGCAACGCCGACAAGGAGACCTACTCTGCCATGGACCAGATCGAGAACGGCGTGGCCGTGGGCATGCCCATGGAAGAACTGCTGGGCGACGGCGTGACCGAGAAGGACCTCTCCCTGACGCTGGCTCCCAGCGCCGAAGAGCGCGCTAAGCTCGACCCGTTCTACATGAGCTACTTTGTGCCTTGGAACAGCTACAAAAACTACCAGATCGCCAAGGCCCACGGCTTCCACGACCTGACCCACGAATGGGACCGCACCCACCATGCCGAAAACTTCGACCAGATCGACTCCCGCGCCTACTTGGTGCACAGCTGGCTGAAGTACCCCAAGTTCGGCCACGCCGCCGCTACCGACTACACCGCCCGCTACATCCGCTACGGCATGATGACCCGCGAGGAGGCTATCCCCATCATCAAGGAGCGCGACGGCGCGCTGGACCCGCTGTGCGTGCGTGACTTCTGCGATTTCTGCGGCTACACCGAGAGTGAGTTCTGGGCCATCCTGGACAAGTTCTACAACCGCGACCTGTTCAAGAAGAACGAGTACGGCGAGTGGCAGCTCAAGCACCCGATCTGGGAGGAGAACAAGTAATGGTACGTCACGTTATTTTGTGGAAATTAAAGACATGCCCGACGCCGAAAAGGCCGCCGTCAAGGCGGGCATCAAGGCCGGGCTGGAAGGGCTGGCCGGGCAGATCCCGGGCCTGCTGGAAGTGCACGTCTACACCGATGCGCTGCCCAGCTCTGCCAATGCGGACCTGATGCTGGACACCACCTTTACCGATGAGGCGGCCCTGAAAGGCTATGCCGTCCACCCGGCCCATGTGGCTGTAGCCGATGGCAAAGTGCGTCCTTACACCGCGGTGCGCACCTGTCTGGATTTTACTGTGTAAGAGATAAAATTTGACCGTAGGGGCGGATTCCATATCCGCCCGTGGAGTAGGCAAAGCTCTGCGGGCGTATATAGAATACGCCCCTGCGGTGTAACGGAGGCAAATTATGCAAACAAAAACCATCCTGATCCGCGGCGGTCTGGTGCAGGACGCGGTACACCGCGAACCCCGCAAGGTCGATCTGCTGCTGGCGGGCGGCAAAATTGCCGCCATTGGCGAAAATCTGGACGCCACCGCTGACGCCGAGGTGTTCGACGCGGCGGGTCTGCAGGTATTTCCCGGGTTTGTGGACGCGCACACCCATATCGGCCTAGACGGCTACGGCATAGGGTACGAGGGCTGCGACTACAACGAGATGAACGACATCTGGACGCCGCAGCTGCGCGCCATCGACGGCATCAACCCCCGCGACCCCTCGCTGGCCGACGCGCGTAAGGCAGGCGTGACCTGCGTGTGCACCGGCCCGGGCAGCGCCAACGTGCTGGGCGGCACCTTTTTGGCCATGAAAACCATCGGCGACCGTGTGGACAACATGATCGTGCGCGACCCCGTGGCCATGAAGTGCGCCTTTGGCGAGAATCCTAAGCGCTGCTACCGCGACAAGTGCGACTCCACCCGCATGTCCACGGCGGCGTTCCTGCGCGGGGCGCTGAACCAGGCCAGGGACTACGGCGCCCGCAAGCAGGCGGCAAACGGTGACGTGACCAAAATGCCCGCCTACAACCAGAAGCTCGAGGCCCTGCTGCCGGTGCTGGCGCGGGAAATCCCCTTAAAGGCCCACGCCCACCAGGCCAACGACATCTTTACGGCACTGCGCATTGCGCGGGAGTTCGATCTGCGCCTGACGCTGGAGCACGTGACCGAGGGGCATCTCATTGCGGACGAGCTGGCAAAAGAAAAGGACGTGCCGATGGCTGTAGGCCCGAGCCTGACGTTTGCCAGCAAGTTTGAGCTGCAGAACAAGTCCTGGAAAACCCCCGGCGTACTGGCCAACGCGGGCTGCCACGTGTCCATCATCACCGACAACTCGGTCATCCCCCAGCAGTATCTGCCGCTGTGTGCCGGTATGGCTGTCAAAGCCGGCATGGACCCGTTCGACGCGCTGAAGGCCATTACCATCAACCCGGCGGAGCACATCGGCGTGGCCGACCGTGTCGGTTCACTGGAGGTGGGCAAGGACGCAGACGTCGTAATCACCGACGGCAGTCCCTTTGAGGTCATGACCGAGGTGCGGGCCGTATTTATCGACGGCGTGCAGGTTGCGGAATAACACCCCTTGCAAAATAATTTTCCTTGTGCTATAATGTCCACAAACGGCAAAGGTGCCGTCTGATAGCATTGCTATCGGACGGCGCCTTTTCATTTTGATACAGAGCCGATTGGAGTGTAAAGAATATGGAAAAGATTCCCCGCCATGTGGACATTGATTACAGCAAATACGCCCCCGATATCCCGGAGGACCAGCGGGAGGCCTACTATGGCCTGCCCAAGCACGTACAGTTCTGCAAGGAGTGCGTGATGAGCAACCAAAAGCCCAACTCCTGCTACGAGTTTGAGCATACCATCAAGTCCATCAAGAAAACGATGGTCATCCAGGACGACGGCGTCTGCGATGCCTGCCACGCCTGCCATAACAAGGCCAACGGCCAGATCGACTGGGCGCTGCGCGAGAAGGAACTGCGGGAACTGTGCGACCAGTACCGCAAAAACGATGGCAGCTACGACTGCCTGGTGCCCGGCTCCGGCGGTAAGGACAGCTTTTACGCTGCCCACCTGCTGAAGTACAAGTACGGCATGCACCCGCTGACCGTCACCTGGGCGCCGCATATTTACACGCCCTGGGGCTGGGAGAACATGCAGGCCTGGATCCACGCGGGCTTTGACAACTACCTGTGCACCCCCAACGGCATGACCCACCGCCTGCTGACCCGCCTGGCCACCGAGAACCTGTTCCATCCGTTCCAGCCGTTTATTTTGGGTCAAAAGCAGCTGGCCCCCAAGATGGCCGCCAAGTTCGGCATCCCGCTGGTGTTCTACGGCGAGAACGAGGCTGAGTTCGGCAACCCCATTGCCGACAACAACTCCGCTTGCGTGACGAGCATTTCTTTGCCGTCAACGACTACGACCACATCTACCTGGGCGGCGTCAGCCTGCGCCAGCTGGAGGAGGACTACAAGGTGGACAAGGCGGATCTGGCGATCTACCTGCCCAGCGAGACCTCCAACCTGGAGAAAAACCATATCCAGGTGCGGTATTTGGGCTATTATGAGAAGTGGCATCCCCAGGGTGCCTACTACTACAGCGTCGAGCACGGCGGCTTCCGCCCCGCGCCGGAGCGCACCCAGGGCACCTACTCCAAGTACAACTCCATCGATGACAAGATCGATGACTTCTTCTATTACACCACCTACATCAAGTACGGCATCGGCCGCACCACCTACGATGCCGCCCAGGAAATCCGCAACGAGGAGATCACCCTGGACGAGGGCAAGGCGCTGTGCAAGAAGTTTGACGGCGAGTACCCGGACCGCTTTGAGAAGGAGATCTTCCAGTATTTGTCGCTGGACCGCCAGCATTTCCCCTGGGCCAGCCAGCTGTTTGAGCAGCCCAAGATGGACCGCGACTACTTTATGGACCTGGCGGACCGCTTCCGCTCCCCCCACATCTGGAAGTGGGAGGACAATATGTGGAAGCTCCGCCACACCCCCTACGAGGGCGACAGCGAGGTACTGTGGGGCGACCCGAGGGGAACGCACCACGAAATTTGAGCGAAAAGGCTTCCCCCTTGGGGGAAGCTGTCCGCAAAGCGGACTGATGAGGGGTGAACTTTCCGCGGTAACCCGTTTGCGGGCAATCGTGGCATACGCGCCCCTCATCCGGCCTTGCTTCGCGCGGCCACCTTCCCCCACAGGGGAAGGCCTTAGAAAGGTTCAGCTATGAGCAAAAAAATACGACTTATCGCAAGATTGGACGTCAAGGACACCAACCTTGTCAAGGGGATCCAGCTCGAGGGACTGCGCAAGCTGGGCGACCCGAATGCGTTTGCCAAAGAATATTATGAGGCCGGGATAGACGAGCTGCTCTATATCGACATCGTCGCCAGCCTGTACAACCGCAACAATTTAAGCGATATTGTGCGAAAAACAGTCGATGATGTGTATATTCCCGTCTGCGTGGGCGGCGGGCTGCGCAGCGTCGAGGATGTGCGCCACATCCTGTCGATGGGTGCGGACAAGGCGGCCATCAACACGGCGGCCATCAAGCGCCCCGAGCTTATCACCGAGGTGGCTGAGGCGTTCGGCAGCCAGTGCATGGTGCTGTCGATTCAGGCCAAGCGCAGCCGCACCTGGCCCGGCAAGTGGGAGGCTTACTACGACAACGGCCGTGCACACTCCGGCTACGATGTGGTGGAGTGGGCCAAGCGCGGCGAAGCGCTGGGCGCGGGCGAAATTTTGCTGACCAGCGTTGACAACGAGGGGTTACAGCAGGGTATGGACCTTGAATTGATCGAGGCTGTGACGAAAGCCGTGAACGTGCCGGTCATCTGCGGCGGCGGTGTCGGCTGCGGCGACGACATTGTGGACGCCGCCAACGCGGGCGCGGACGCCGTGGCCTGTGCCGCTGTGCTGCACTACAAAAAAGAAACCGTGACGGAGCTGAAAGAGGACATCCGCGCGGGCGGGGTGGAGGTGCGCCAGGTATGAAGGTAACAGTGATTGACTACGGCCTGTCCAACCTGTTGAGCGTCCGCCATGCGTTTGCCCACTTTGGGGCCGAAACGCTGCTGACCAGTGACCCGGCGGACGTGCTGGCCGCGGAAAAGCTGGTGCTGCCGGGCGTCGGCGCGTTCAAGGACGGCATGGACGGTCTGGCACGGCTAGGGCTGATCGAGCCAATCCGTCAGAAAACCGCCGCCGGTACGCCGCTGCTGGGCATCTGCCTTGGCATGCAGATGCTGTTTGACGAATCCGAGGAGTTCGGCCTGCACAAGGGCCTTGGGCTTATTCCGGGCCGTGTGGTAAAGATCCCCGACACGGACGTGGACGGCCATCCGCAGAAGGTGCCGCACATCAGCTGGGACCCGCTCTACCCCGGCGGCGGGCGCACGGATTTTTCCGGCACGGCGCTGGCCGCGCTCAAGCCCGGTGAGGAGTGCTATTTTATCCACAGCTACGAGGCCAAGCCCGTCCGCGATGAGGACCGCCTGGCCGACACCGTCTACGGCGGGCGCGAGATCTGCGCCGCCGCCAGCCACGGCAGCGTCCTCGGCTGCCAGTTCCACCCGGAAAAATCCGGGGCGGTCGGGCTGAAAATTATCGAGGAGTTTTTGAAATGACCGAGCGGTAGGGGCCGGACATGTCCGGCCCGGGGCTTTGCCATAAAAGCCGGCTTGCCGTACAGTTGCGGGCCGGGCATGCCCGGCCCCTACATAGCAATTATTTACAACGCCCTGTGCGATTCCGCACAGGGCGTTGCTTTTTCCCCCGCAATAGGCTATAATGTACCTTGTATAAATGTGCAAAGGGGAATTGCTATGTCCTGTGACTTGCTCGTCGGCTCCACCGGGTTTGTGGGGGGGCAACCTGCTGGCCAAACATACCTTCGCCGCGGCATGTCACAGCAGTGACATAACCGCGCAGTACGGCACCCGCCCGGACCTCTGCATCTACGCGGGCGTGCCGGCAGCCATGTTCCTGGCCAACGCCGACCCGGAGGCCGACCTTGCCGTCATGCGCGCCGCGCGGGAGAATATCCGCCAAATCGCGCCCAAAAGACTTGTCCTGATTTCCAGCATTGCCGTGCTGGCAGACAGCCGCGGTGTCTATGAGGACAGCCCCGCGCAGGACACCGAAGCTCTGCCCGCCTACGGCAAAAACCGTCTGCAATTGGAGCGCTGGGTGCGCGAGGACTTCCCCGACGCGCTCATTGTGCGCCTGCCCGCACTGTACGGCGCCGGCATCAGGAAAAACTTCCTCTTTGACCTGCACACCATCACCCCGGCCATGCTCAGACCGGAAAAATACAGCGAGCTGGCGGCAAAATCGCCGCTTGTCAAATCAGCCTACACGCTGGCGGACAACGGCTTTTACAAGCTGAACGGCACCGCCGACCCGGCAGCGCTGCGCGCCTTTTTTGCAGCCAACGACTTCAACGCCCTGGCTTTCACCGATGCCCGCAGCCGCTACCAGTTCTATAATTTAGGCCGTCTCTGGTCGGATATCGAGGCTGCCCGCGCCGCTGATATAAAGCTGCTGCACCTCTGCACGCCGCCGGTCTCTGCCGCCGAGGTCTACACCGCTGTGACCGGCAAAGCGGATTGGCACAATGAACTGCCCAAGTCCCCGTTTGACTACGACCTGCGCAGCCGCCACGCGGCGCTTTTGGGCGGCAGCGGCGATTACCTTTGCACAAAACAGCAAGAATTGGATGATATTACGCGCTTTATGCGCAGTTGGAGGAACTGACCCATGCCGAGCTATCAGCTTGCCATCTCGAACATTGCATGGCAGAAGGACGATGACGAAACCGTATACGCGGCCATGCAGCAGGCGGGCTTCACCGGCCTGGAGCTGGCCCCGACCCGCATTTTCTCCGAAGCACCGTATGAAAACCTGACGAGTGCGCTGCTGTTCGGCGGCTACCTCAAAAACCGCTGGGGTTTCTCGGTGCCCAGTCTGCAAAGCATCTGGTACGGCCAGAAGGGCAATATCTTTGACCCTGCCGACACCGAGCACCTGCTGGACTACACGGCGCAGGCGTTCCAGTTTGCCCACAGCCTGAACTGCCCGTCGCTGGTGTTCGGCTGTCCCAAGAACCGTATGCGCCCGCTGGGAGCCAACGATGCCGCCGCCGAGGCGTTCTTCATGCAGGCGGGCAACCTGGCCGCGCGGTACGGCGTGCATCTGGCGCTGGAGGCCAACCCGCTGATGTACACGAACTATCTGAACGGCACCGCCGACGCCTTTGCGCTCGTCAAGCGGCTGGACAACCCGGGCTTGTCGGTCAATCTGGACCTGTCCACCGTGCTGGCGCAGGGAGAGCACTTGCAGAGCTTCATCGATGATATGCAGTATGTCAGCCATGTCCACATCAGTGAGCCGGGTCTGGTCCCGATTGCGCGCCGCCCCGAGCACAAGGAGCTGGCGCTGCTGCTGGGGGCTGTCGGCTACCGCGGCTTCGTCTCCGTCGAGATGGCCCACACCGACGTGGATACGATCCGCCGCACGATGGACTATATCGCGGAGGTGTTCGCATGATCGAGTATGAGCGCACAAACTTGAACGGCGTGCCCGACTACACGGCTGTGGAGTTTGAGGGCCGCCGCCATGACTACTGCCTGCTGATCCCCGTCATCAACGAGGGCGCGCGCATCCTGACCGAGCTGGGCCGCGCCCAGAAGGCGGGCATCGACCAGCTCTGCGACATCGTCATCTGCGACGGCGGCTCCACCGACGGCAGCATGAAGCGGGGACACCCTGCAGCTGTACGGCGTCAACACGCTGCTGACCAAGACCGGCCCCGGCAAGCAGGGGGCGCAGCTGCGCATGGGCATGTATTTTGCGCTGGACCGCAATTATAAAGGCATCCTGACCATCGACGGCAACAACAAGGACTCCATCGAGGACGTGCCCGAGTTTATCGCAAAATTGCAGGAGGGCTATGACCTCGTGCAGGGCAGCCGGTTTATCCGCGGCGGCCACGCCGTCAACACCCCGCCGGTGCGCTACGCCGCCGTGCGATTGGTGCATGCGCCGCTCATCAGCCTGGGGGCGCACCAGTGGTTCACCGATACCACCAACGCCTACCGCGCTTACAGCCGCGAGTACCTGACCCACCCGGATGTCCGCCCGCTGCGCGATGTCTTTGGCGGGTATGAGCTGCTGGCGTATTTAAGCATCCGCGCGACCCAGCTGGGCCTGAAGGCCTGCGAGGTCCCCGTGACCCGCGCCTACCCCGCCACCGGCAAGACCCCCACCAAGATCAACGGCTTTAAAGGCAACAGCGACCTGATGCAGGTCCTGCTGAATGCGCTGGCCGGGAAGTATAATCCGTAAGTTCTATTTTGCAAAGATGCAGGGGCGAGCAGTGCTCGCCCGCGGCACTTGGCGGCAGCCGCAAAGTGCCCGGGTCGATGACGAGCATCGACCCCTACAATGCCGGGGCGGATCCCATGTCCACCCGGCAATCGTCCGAAGGAATGTAAAAAGGGGAAACGCTCTATGACCTACGATAAAATCATCCTCGGCGCGGGCCTGTACGGGCTGTACGCGGCGCAGAAATGCGGTGCGGCGGGCCAGCGCGTCCTTGTGCTGGAGCGTGACCCCGCGCCCTTTATGCGGGCAACCTACATCAACCAGGCGCGGGTGCATATGGGCTACCACTACCCGCAGCTACTCCACGGCCATCAAGTCTGCCCACTATTTTGAGCGGTTCTGCCGGGATTATGGCTTCTGCCTGCACACCGAGTTTGACCAGGTCTACGCCACCAGTGCGCACTTCTCCTGGACGAATGCGGCCGAATTCCGACAGTTCTGCCGCGCGGCGGGCATCCGCTGCGACGATGTGCCGCCCGAGCGGTACTTCAACCCGGGCCTGTGTGACGGCGCGTTCCTGACCACCGAATACACCTACGACGCAGATACTCAAGCGCTGGTTTCTGGAGCAGCTCGCCGCACTGCACAACGTTGAGGTACTGTACAGCCACAAGCCGACGGCCATCGAGAAGGTCGACAGCGCGTGGCGCGTGCAGGCGGGGGACATTACCGCCGAAGCGCCCTACCTGCTCAACGCTACCTATGCGGGCGTGAACGATGTGCACGCCATGCTCGGGCTGCCGCCTTTCGGCATTAAGTACGAAAAGTGCGAGATCATTTTGTGCACTGTGGACGAAAGCCTGAAGAACACCGGCATCACGGTGATGGACGGGCCGTTCTTTCAGCCTGATGCCCTTCGGCCGGACCGGCCTGCACAGCTTGACGAGCGTGACCTTCACCCCGCCATGAGACGAGTTATGACAGCGTCGCGACCTTCCCGTGCCAGCAGGAATGCGGCGGCGTGTGCAAGCCGGGCAGCCTGTACAACTGCAATGAGTGCCCGGCCAAGCCGCAAAGCGCCTGGCCCTACATGAGCCAGCTGGCCCGCAAGTATTTAAAGGAAGAATATGGCTTTGCCTACCACAGCAGCCTGTTCAGCATGAAGCCCATCTTAAAGGCCAGCGAGATCGACGACTCGCGCCCGACGGTGGTCCGCGTGATGAACGACGAGCCGAAGCTCGTCAGCGTTCTGTCCGGCAAGATCAACACAGTCTATGATTTGGACGAGGTGCTGGAACTGTGAGTAGTATCAACAATAAGGAAAAAAACTTTATCTCCGCCGTGGTCTACCTGCATAACGACGGGGCCCGCGCGGTGGAGTTCTGCCGCGCCGTGGCGGCGGAGCTGGACAGCCACTTCGCCCAGTATGAACTGGTAGTGGTGGACGACGCCTGCACTGATGACACCGTGGAGCGCCTGCGCACCTGGGGCAAAGACCAGGCCGCCCCGCTGACGATTTTGCACATGAGCCTGTACCACGGGCTCGAAAACGCCATGAACGCGGGCCTCGATGCCGCCATCGGCGACTATGTCTATGAGTTCGACTCCACCGAGCTGTGCTACCCGGCGGCCATGATCTTTGACGCGTACCGCACGGCGCTGCAGGGCAGCGACATCGTTTCGGTCTGCCCTAAGGCGACCCGCAGCGGGCTGTTTTACCGCATTTTCAACGCGAATTCCCACAGCAATTACCAGCTGCGCACCGATGCGTTTCGGCTCGTCACCCGGCGGGCCATCAACCGTGTGCATGCCAGCAGCGCCCACCTGCCCTACCGCAAGGCGGCCTATGCGGCCTGCGGCTTAAAAATGACCGACCTGGAATTTGACGGCAAGGTGGGGGCCGGTACGCCCCACCGCTTCAACCTGGCCATCGACAGCCTGGCACTGTACACCGATGCCGGGTTCAAGGCCAGCGTGGGCATTACCCTGTTTATGCTGGCACTGGCATTGGCGGAACTGGTGTATACGCTGGTCATCTTCGCCACAGGCCACCCGGTGGCGGGCTGGACTACCACCATGTTTGTAATCACCGTGGGCTTTGCCGGGCTGTTTGCTGTGCTGGCCATCGTGGTCAAGTACCTCTCACTGCTGTTGGAATTGACGTTCAAACAGCAAAAATACCTTGTGGAAAGCATCGAGAAGCTGCAAAAGTAAATGGGAGCATCTATGCAGGCATTGCAGAAAAAACAGAAAACCTGGGTCCTGCTGTTGCTGGGGGCCTTGTTGGGACTGGCGGCGTTTTTGTGCTTGTACGGCACCGCGCCGCTGGACCCCGCCAACGATGCCTGGATCTGGTACGGCTACGACGAGACCGACATCCACCAGCATTACGCCGGGTGGCTGGGGTTCCGCAACAGCAGCTGGCAGTTCCCGCTGGCCCAGGCCGATGCCCTGGCCTACCCGGCGGTGACGGGGGTAAACATCTCCTTTACCGATTCGCTGCCCTGGGTGTCGGTGCTGTTTAAGCTGCTGGCCCCGGTGCTGCCAGCACAGTTCCAGTGGTTCGGGCTGTATGAGCTGGCCGCCTTTATTTTGCAGGGCATGGCCGCGGCGCTGGTGCTGGGGCTGTTCCTGTACGATCTGCTGCCGCTTGCGGCGGGCACGGCGCTGTTTGCGTTTTCGCCCATCATGATCGAGCGGGCGTTTCGCCATGTGGCGCTTTCCTCCCATTACATTGTGCTGTTTGCGCTGTATGCCTACCTGCGCGGCCGGCGGGAGCAACGCTGCTTTATGCCGGTGTTCTGGCTGCTGGCGGCACTGGGCGTGGGCATTACGCCCTACTTTTTGCCGATGGCGGCCATCTTTGCGTTGCTGCTGGCGGTGGAAAACGCCCTGCACACCCGCAAACTGCTGGCCCCCTGCGGGCTGTTTTTGGGCACCTGCGCGGCCGGATATGCGGCGGGCGTGGTGCTGGGTTCGCTGAACAACGGCTACTCCGCCAGCCGGGAAAATTACGGCGTGTTCTCCTTCAATTTAAACGCGCTGTTCAACCCCAGCTCCGTGGGCGGGTACACCTGGTCCCGGATTCTGCCTGCCCGGCCGCAGCTGTACGGGCAGTATGACGGCTTCAATTATCTGGGCTTTGGCATACTGGCATTGCTGGGCGTGCTGTGCGCGGCGGCAGTGGTGTTGGCTGTGCACAGCAAGGCAGGCCGCGCCGCGCTGGCGGGGCTGCTGCGCCGCAATCTTGTACTTATTTTGGGCATGGCGTTTATGATGCTGTTCGCCATTACCAATGTCGTCTGCTTTGACGATGTGGAACTGCTGAATATCCCCCTGCCGGAGGGGCTGGTGAAACTCTGCGGCATCTTCCGCGCCAGCGGGCGGATGTTCTACCCTGTGTACTACGTGCTGATGACCGCCTGCATCGTGGGGCTGGCGCGGCTGCTGCGCCGTGTGGGCAAGGCTGCGCTGTATCCGGCGGTGCTGGTGCTGGTGGCGGCTGTGCAGCTGTTTGACCTGAGTGCTATGATCGCTGAAAAGCACACTGCTATGGCAGAAACCGCCGCCAAGCCGCAGCCCTGCCCGCAAGAGCTGGTGGACTGCCGCGATAACTACGGCACGCTGATGCTGGCGGATGACATCATCCACGCCCGCAACGTCATCTGCGCGGCATGGCACCCCGGCATGGTCACCAACGGGTACGATGTGAACACCTACACCGGCGCGTGGAACGTGACCATCGACTGGACGGCCCAAACCAGCGCCGCCGTGGACAGCGGCACGCTGGACCCGGACACCCTGTATGTGACCGGCGACGCCGACCGCTTTGCCAGCTGGCAGGCACAGTACGGCGACAAGGCCGACTATATCACCTGGGATATTGCCGCCACCGGCATCTACGACCGGCGGGACGAATACTACTTTATGGCACCAAAACAATAACGAACCATTGAGGTAAAATGTATGAAGCATCCCCGCTTGCAACTGAACAAGCGCGCTTTCTGGTGCGGTGTGGCCGTGCTGGTTTTGCTGCGCTGCGGCCTGACCGGCTTCCAGCAGGCGTATACCTGGGTGGGCGGCGCACCGTTGGATGACGAGCTGATGTTCCGCGCGGCGCAGGCCATCACGGCGGGGGAGTGGTTGGGGGCTTACGATTATCTGACCCTCTCCAAGGCCATGTTCTTCCCGGTGTGGCTGGCACTGCTGCATGTGCTGCACCTGCCGTATCTTATCAGCGGCGCGGCGCTCTGGTGCGGGGCGGCACTGCTGGCGGCGTTTGCCTTTTCGACGCTGTGGCGCAAAAAAGACCCCGCACAGGGCCGCGTGCTGACGCTGGGGCTGTTTGGGGCGCTGGCGTTTCTGCCCTCCGGTTGGGCGGCCTACACGCTGCGCGTTTACCGGGACAACATCTTCCCGGCACTGTGTCTCGTTTCCTTTGCGGGCATGGCGGGCATGGCGCTGCGCGCGGTGTTCACGCCGGAAAAGCCGCTCTGGCCGTGGCTGGCCGCGGCGGGCGCGGGTCTGGCCTGCGGCTATCTGGACCGCGAGGACGCCGGGCTGTTCCTGCTGCCGTTTGCCGCGGTGGCCACCGTCATTGTGGCCGTGGTACTGGCGGGCAAGCGCCGCTGGAAGGCTCTGGCCGCGCAGGTCATCCCGTATGTCATGCTCGGCGTCGGCGTGCTGACCTTCTGCACCCTCAATTACACGCACTACGGCGTGTTTGCCCTGTCGGATTTTCCGAAGGCTCCTTTGCCGCGGCCATGGGCGCGATGATGCGGGTGGATACCGACAGCGACGCGCCCTACCTCTCCGTGCCCGCAGACGCCCGCGAGAAAATTTACGACGCTGTGCCGGAATTGGAGTCGCTGGCCTACTGGCTGGAGGAGGACGCCCAGATGGAGAACGACTTCCGCGACCCCGGCCTGAACGACTACCGCGCGGGCAGCTTCTATTGGGCTATCCGCCGCGCCGCGCAGTTTGAGGGCATCTACGACAGCGCCCAGACCGCCGATGCTTACTGGCAGAACGTGGCCGATAAGATCAACGCCGCCTGTGACGCGGGCACCCTGCCCAGCCGCACCGGCAGACGTGTGGCGACGAGCCAGCCGATCTCGGCGGCTTACGTCCCTTCGACGCTGGCCGAGACCTGGAACGGCTTTTGGCATGTGCTGGGCCTGCGGGACTGTGCGCCCTATGAGACGCTGCGGTCCATCGGCACCGAGGACGACTTTGCCGCCTGGTCCGGCTACCTGCACTGCGGCTTCAACAGCGCCGCCAACGCGGGGGAGGACACACCCTACTACAGCCCGTACCAAAAGGCGGTTTTTGCCGTCATGCAGGGCTGGACGCGGGTCTGCAGTATTTTGCTTACGGTGGGCGTGCTCTGCGCCGTGCTGTGCCAGCTGGCAGAGCTTTTGCCGCAGCGGCGTCAAAAATGCACGGCCGAAACCGTGGTGCCGTGGCTGCTGCTGTTCGGCATCTTCGGCATTGCGCTGCTGCGCTGTGCTATGATCGCTTTTGTGGAGGTGTCCAGCTTCGGCATCGGCACCAGCACGATGTATCTGGCTACCGTGCCCCCGCTGCTGGCGGTGTACGCGTTTACCGGGCTGTTTTTGTACGGCAGACCGAGGAAAACTGACAAACGAAGGGAGAACGCATGACAGATCTATTGGTCATCGGCGGAGGCGCCGCAGGCCTGATGGCGGCCGGGGCGGCCTGCGCCCGCGGCCTGACAGTGACGGTGCTGGAGCACAACCCCAAGGCCCGGGGCAGAAGCTGCTCATTACCGGCAAGGGCCGCTGCAACGTCACCAGCGACAGCGACGTGCGGGAGTTTCTGCCCTACGTGCGGCATAACGGGCGGTTCTTGTATTCCAGCCTGTACGCCTTCCCGCCGTCGGCGGCCATGGAACTGTTCGAGTCGCTCGGCGTGCCGCTCAAAACCGAGCGCGGGCGGCGGGTATTTCCCCGGAGCGACCGCGCCGCCGACGTGCTGGCCGCGCTGCGCGATTATGCACGCGATGCGGAATTTGTGCGCTGCAGCGCTAAAAAAGCTGGTCATCGAGGATGGCGTCTGCAAGGGCGCTGTCACCGACCGGGGCGAGACACTGCGGGCAGAGAACACCCTCATCGCCACCGGCGGCATCAGCTACCCGGCCACCGGCAGCGACGGTAGCGGCTACAAGCTGGCGCGGCAGGCGGGGCATACCATCGTGACGCCGCAGCCCAGTTTGTGCAGCCTCATCAGCCCGGACCCGGCCTGCCGCCGCATGATGGGTCTGGCCCTGCGCAACGTTACATTGACGCTGCTCTGCGACGGCAAGGAGCTGTTCACCGAGCAGGGCGAAGCGCTGTTTACCCATTTTGGCCTGTCCGGGCCGCTGGTGCTCTCGGCCAGTACTTATATTGAGGATATAGCGAAGCACCGTTATATCTGCGAGTTTGACTTAAAGCCCGCGCTGGATGAAAAGACGCTGTACGACCGCCTGACCCGCGATTTTGCCGAGCAGGGCGCCCACAGCGTCCAGGGCGCGCTGGCCAAGCTGCTGCCCAACTCGATGCGGCCGGTGGCGGTGGAAAAGTGGGGCATCGACCCCGCCACGAAGGCCGCGCAGATCACGCGGGAGCAGAAACAGGCGCTCGTTGACCTGTGCAAGCACTGGCAGGTGCCGGTCAGCGCGCTGGGCGATAAAGAGCACGCCGTCATCACCGCCGGCGGCGTCGATGTCCGTGAGGTAGACCCCAAGACGATGGCCAGCAAGCTGTGCGCGGGCCTGTACTTTGCCGGGGAGGTGCTGGACGTGGACGCCCGCACCGGCGGGTATAACCTGCAAATCGCCTGGTCAACCGCCGTGGCGGCAGCCAAGGCGCTGTAACCCCAGCCTTCCCCCGAGGGGGAAGGTGGCCCCGCAGGGCCGGATGAGGGCAGACCTTACGGCAGCTGCACGGGAAGGAGAAACCACCCGGTAGAGGCCGGGCGTGCCCGGCCTGCGGCTCTGCGGCGGTAACCCTCTAACGGGCAGCCCCCGCAAGCGCTCCCCTCATCAGCCGCCTGCGGGCGGCAGCTTCTCCCCCCAAAGGGAGAAGCCAAAGACGATTCTATTTAAAGGGATGATAACTATGATTTCCATCGCAATCGACGGCCCGTCCGGGGCCGGTAAATCCAGTCTCGCCAAGGCCCTCGCCAAAGACCTCGGCTATGTCTACGTTGACACCGGCGCCATGTACCGCTCCATCGGTCTGTACGCCGTCCGTGCGGGCGTTGACCCGCATGACGCCGACGCTGTCGCCGCACTGCTGCCGCAGGTCAAGCTCGGCATCCGCCTGATCGACGGTGCACAGCACATTTATTTAAACGGTGAGGACGTCAGTACGGCCATCCGCGCCGAGGAGATCGGCATGGCTGCGTCCGCCGTGGCCGCACACCCCGCCGGTGCGCAGCTTCCTGCTGGACACCCAGCGCGGCCTGGCTGCGAACCAGAACATCCTGATGGATGGCCGGGACATCGGCACCGTGGTGCTGCCCAACGCTACCGTGAAAATTTTCCTCACCGCCAGCGCCGAGGCCCGCGCCGAGCGCCGCCGCAAGGAACTGGAAGAGAAAGGCCAGCCTGCCGACTTCGCCACCGTGCTGGCCGACATCCGGCAGCGCGACTACCAGGATACCCACCGGGCCATCGCCCCGCTGAAGCAGGCCGACGATGCCATCCTGGTGGACACCAGCGACATCGGCTTTGACGAAAGCTTCGAGCTGCTCAAGCGCACGATTCTTGCACATATTTAAGGGGGACGCGCTATGCTGTTGTATTGGATCCTGCTGCCCATCGTCTGGGTGCTGGCGCACATCGTGTTCCGCATCCAGGTCATCGGCCGCGAGAATTTGAAGGCCGTCCGGGATGGCCGTGCCTACGTCATTGCGCCCAACCATATCGCCAACCTGGACCCTGTGCTCATCGCCATTACGATTTTTGACTGGAAGCGCCTGCGCATCCTGGCCAAAGAGGAACTGTTCAAAAATCCGTTGGCGGGGTGGTTCCTGCGCTGCATGGGCGCGGTGTCCATCGAGCGCGGCAAGGGCGACACCACCACCGTCGAAAAGCTGACGAACGAGTGCAAAAATGGTACGGGTATCATGATCTTCCCCGAGGGGACCCGCACCAAGACCGGCAAATTGGGCATGATCAAGAGCGGCGCGTTCGTCATTGCTGCCGCAGCGGGTGCGGATATGCTGCCGGTGCGCATCATCTACGGCACCAAGGACGGGCGGCTGCATCTCTTCTGCAAGGTGCGCATCGTCTTTGGCGAGCCGATCCCCGCCGCGGACCTGCAGATCAGGGATCAGAGCCACAAAATGGCGGAGCTGCGCCGTATGAAGAACCTCCTGCGCGACGAGCTGGAGCAGCTGCTGGCCGACAACGCCTTTGCTGTGCGCCTGGCCGAAACGGCAGCGGAGGAACCCGCTGCACCGGACGACAAGCCGCAGCTGCCGGAATGACATTCCCCTTGGCCCCCTCTGGGAGGGGGCTCCGCCCGCAGGCGGTGGGGGAGAGAGCTTTGCCGAGGCCCGAAGCTTCGGATAAAGACACGGCTCTCTCCCTCCGGCCCTGCGGGGCCACTGCTCCCCTTCTGGCGCAAGCGCCATCTCCCCCGTTTCGGGGGAGTCTGTCTCGCAGAGGGAGGCAAGGAGTTTACAAAAGGAGCTTATCTATGGAGATCATCCGTGCCAAAACCGCCGGTTTCTGCTTCGGTGTGGACCGCGCGGTCAAGCTGACTTATGATTTATTGGCGCAGGGACGCAAGGTTGCGACCCTCGGCCCGCTGATCCACAACCCCCAGGTGGTGGAGGATCTGGAGGCCAAGGGCGCTGTGACCTGCCCGGATGTGGCCAGCGTGCCCGATGGGTACGAGGTCATCATCCGCAGCCACGGCGTGCCCAGAAGCGTCTATGACAAAATAAGCACACGCAGCCTGGCGTATCACGATGCTACCTGCCCGTTTGTTGCAAAAATCCATAAAATCGCTATGGAAGCGGACAAAAACGGTGCGCTTTTGCTTGTTGCAGGCGACGCCGACCACCCCGAAGTACAGGGAATTGTCGGCCATACAAGCGGCCCTGTGCAGGTTTTTGCCAATCCGGAGGAGCTGCAAAAATTGCTCCCCACGCTTTTGCAACAAGAATCCATTTATGTCGTCGCGCAAACGACATTTCGCGTGGAAAGTTGGGAAAAGTGCAAGGAATTTTTAAAAAAACAGTGTACAAAAGCCGAAATTTTTGATACAATATGTAATGCAACGTGGGCGAGGCAACAGGAAGCGGAAGACCTCAGCCAAAAATGCGATCATATGGTCGTCATTGGTGGTCATCATTCTTCCAATACCCAAAAGCTTTTACAGGTCGCTGCACGGCATACTGTAGCCATCAACGTCGAGACTGCTGATGAACTCGACCCGGCATGGCTTGCTGGTGCGGCGCGTGTGGGCGTAACGGCCGGGGCTTCAACGCCTTCGTCTATAATTGAGGAGGTACTTAACAGTATGAGTGAAGAGATCCGTGACGACATGAGCTTCGAGGAGATGCTCAAAGCTACCGAAGCCAATGCAAATGTTTACACCGGAAAGATCGTAAAAGCCAAGGTCATCAGCGTTTCCCCGACGGAGTGCATCGTCGGTATCGATGGTTCCAAGCACACCGGTGTTGTCACCTGCGCGAGATGAGCCATGACCCCAACGCTAAGATGGAAGACCTTGTTAAAGAGGGCGACGAGCTGGATCTGGTCGTTATCAAGACCAACGACCAGGAAGGCGTCGATACCCTTTCCCGCGTCCGTTTCGAGGCCCAGAAGGGTATGAAGGACGTTTCCGAGGCTGCTGAGAACGGCACCGTTATGGAAGGTGACGTTATGGAAGCCAACAAGGGCGGCGTTGTTGTCAACGTCAAGGGCGTTCGCGTCTTTGTTCCCCGCTCTCAGGCTACCATGCGCCGCGACGAGGATTACACCAAGCTGGTTGGCCAGCACGTTCAGCTGGTCATCACCGAGTGTGCTGGCCGCAAGATCGTCGGCTCCATCAACAAGGTCACTGCTGAGGCCAACAAGGCTAAGCGTGAGGAGTTCTGGGCTAACGTCGAGGTCGGCAAGCAGTACAAGGGCGTTGTTAAGAGCCTGACCTCTTACGGCGCTTTCGTGGATGTCGGCGGCGTTGACGGCCTGTGCCACATCAGCGAGCTGAGCTGGTCCAACATCAAGCATCCCTCTGAGGTTGTCAGTGTTGGCGACGAGATCGAAGTCTACGTCAAGAGCTACGATCCCGAGAACCAGAAGGTCTCCTTGGGCTACAAGAAGGAAGAGGACAACCCCTGGGTCAAGCTGGAGAATGAGGTCCCCGTCGGCACCGAGTTCACCGCTCCCGTCGTTTCCATCACCAAGTTTGGTGCTTTCGTCCGCATCATGCCCGGTATCGATGGCCTGGTTCACATCAGCGAGATCAGCAATGAGCGCGTGAATAAGGTCTGACGTGCTGAAGGTTGGCGACGAAGTCCGCGTTAAGCTGACTGCTGTCGACTTCGACCGCAAGCGCATCAGCCTGTCCATGAAGGCTTGCCTCGACGAGAACGGCGAGGACGCTGAATAATCTGTCAGCAACCGTATGGGGCCTGCCTGTTGTAACAGGCAGGCCCCTTTTTGTACAAGTAACCTGTAGGGGGCGGCGTCCTCGACGCCCTGCGGGCGGGCAGTACCCGCCCCTACAAACGTAAAACGGGTACATCATGCAAAAACTCAAAGACATCATCCAAAAATACTATGAGGGTCTGGCCTACCTGTTTTTCGGCGGGGTCGCAACGCTGCTGAACCTGGTCGTCTTTGCGGGCTTCCAGGCGGCGTTCGGTACAGACTTTGCCGCGGGCATCGGCAATATTCTGGACAACTGCATCTGCATCCTCTTTGCCTATTGGACGAACCGCACCTTTGTGTTCAAAAGCGCGAACAAGGGCAAGGCGGCCTGGGCGGAGTTCGGGCAGTTTGTCTCCTGCCGCATCGCCACCATGGTCATGGACCAGGTCATTATCTGGGTGGGCGTCAGCCTGCTGGGCCCCCACGTCGGCTTGCTGTGGCCAATGCCAAGCTGTGGGCGATGGGCGTCAAGCTGTTCAGCCAGGTGATCGTGATTTTGTCCAACTACATTTTCAGCAAATTGTTTATCTTTAAAAAGAAGTAACGCATCATCCGGAAGGAGCATACCATGCTTATTTTTAAAGTGGCAAAATTTGTGCTCAAGCACCCGCTGCTGACTCATGGAGCCAGGCAGCTCGTGCACAAAAAACTACGTCCCCAAAAGGAGGCATCCCCTATGAAACAGAAAGTGCGCGGCCATGCGTTCCGTCTGGTTGGTTTGATCCTTGGCATCATTGGCGCTACCGTCAGCATTACGTCCATCGTCTTCGCAGCGCTGGGCCTGCACCAGGCCCGCCTGTGCAAACATTGCGATAAGGGGGAAAATTTCCGTTGAAGTACACGAAAGAAGAAATGCTCGGCAAGGTGGACCACACCTTGCTGAAGCCCGAGGCCACCTGGCCCCAGATCCAGACCCTGTGCGATGAGGCCATCGCCAACCATTGTGCATCCGTCTGCATTAACACCTGCTATGTTGCCAAGGCGGCCGAGTACATGGCGGGCCGCGTGCCGGTCTGCTGCGTGGTCGGCTTCCCTCTGGGCGCTATGGACACCAAGAGCAAGGCCTTTGAGGCAAAGACCGCCGTGGAAAACGGCGCGTCCGAGGTGGACATGGTCATCAACATCGGCTGGCTGAAGAACAAGCAGTACGATGACGTGCGCAATGATATTGCTGCCGTCAAGGCTGCCGTCGGTGACAAGGTGCTGAAGGTCATCATCGAGACGTGCCTGCTCACGGACGAAGAGAAGATCAAGATGTGCGAAATCGTCTCCGATTCCGGCGCGGATTACATCAAGACCTCCACCGGTTTCTCCACCGGCGGCGCAACCTTCCATGACATCGAGCTGTTCGCAAAGCATGTCAAGGGCCGCTGCAAGATCAAGGCCGCGGGCGGCATCTCCACCGTCGAGGACATCGAGAAGTTCCTCGACCTCGGCGCAGACCGCCTCGGCACCTCCCGTGCCGTCAAGCTGCTGACCTCCGGCGAGGCCGGCAGCGGGTACTAATTACGAGGGATTTGTTCCTTTCTTGAAAGAAAGGAACCGAAAGAACTTTTAATACAATAATAAAACACCCTTTGTCTGGCGGCATAGCTGGACAGGGGGTGTTTTGTTATAGCATACGCGCTGCATCTAGGGCATACAGTCCCCCAAAGGGGGAATTGCATATGCAGGCATCACCAATCGTACTTACAACTTTGGCCGGATTGTCAACAGGTTTGGGCGGTGCATTGGCCGCGCTGGCAAAACCCAGCGAAACTATGCTTGCCGCCAGTGCAGGCTTCGCCGGTGGCGTAATGCTTACCGCGTCGCTGGCGGATCTGATGCCCGAAGCACTGGAATTTTACAGCGGCTATCTGCAGCCGCTTCCCTGTGGGGGAGCAATCATAACGCTGTTGGCCTTGGGTATGCTCACCGCCGGATTGCTGGGCCGCCTGCTGCCCGAGGAAACTGAACTGGCCGCAAAATACGGCCAGAACACCGCTCGCACCAAAGCTATGCGCACGGCATTGATAACCGGCACGGCCTTGCTGCTGCATAACTTCCCGGAGGGGGTGCTGACCCTCTTTGCCGGAACAGCTGACCCCGCCCTCGGCCTGCGCACAGCCCTGGCCATTGCCCTGCACAATATCCCCGAAGGTCTGGCAGTGGCGGTGCCCTTTGCCTATGCCACCAACAGCCGGGCCAAAGGCGCACTGGCGGCACTGGTCTCCGGTCTGGCCGAACCGGCGGGCGCCCTGGTGGCACTGTTTTTGTTCCGCAGCCTGTTCACAACCGGATTTTTGACCGGCACGATGGTGCTGGTGGCAGGCATTATGATCTGGGTCGCCCTGGCCCAACTGCTGCCCACGGCCTTCGCCCCGGCCCACCGCCTGCCCGGCATTTTAGGTGCCGCCGCTGGCTGCCTGCTCATGCTCCTGGGCATTGCGGCTTTGCCGTAAATGTGCTATACTATACTCTGTATCAATGTTTGAAAAGATACGCTGCATTTTGGCAGCAGGAAGTGAAAAGTAAGCGCGTGAAAGGAGCCCGGCCTATGAAGTGCCAGGTTTGTGGAACAGATAGCGGAAAGTATCCTTTGTGTGCGGTATGCAACCAGGAAAGAGAGCGTGGCCGCATTATAAAATGTGAAAAATGCGGACGCTGGCATTATTGGGATGTGGAATGTCCCCAAATCCAGAAAAAAGAGTTCCTGTACGAGTGTCGGAAAAGCCTGCTGACGGATAACGAAAAGAAATTTTACGCAGCAATTTTAAAGGTACTGCCCAGCGATTGCCAGCTGTTCCCGCAGATCAACCTGGCGACCTTTATCGAACGGACCGATGATGCCCGATACCGCAATGAACTGTTCCGCAATGTGGATTTCCTGGTAACGGACAAAGACCTGGCCCCGAAGATCGCAATCGAGATCAACGATTCCACGCATAACAGCCTGGACCGCAAAAAGCGCGATGCCAAGGTGCACGACATCTGCGAAGAAGCGGGCATCCCGCTGATCACGCTGTGGACAAAGTACGATCCGGACGAAACTTACATCCGAGGCCGCATCGAAAAAGCGCTGAGCGAACCGCCGAAGCGTGTGGCCCACGCGCAGGAAGCAGCAGAAAAAACGGCACCGGTGGAGACCCATACGCCGCAGCCGGAGGAACAGACTAACGCCTGGGACAATATGGCGCAGGAACAAAGAACCAAAAAGAAGCAGGGATGCTACATTGCGACCTGCGTCTATGGCTCCTACGACTGCCCGCAGGTGTGGGTGCTGCGTCGCTACCGGGACAGCGTGATGAAAAACAGCGTGTTCGGTCGGCTGTTCATCCGGCTGTACTATGCGGTCAGCCCCACGCTGGTACGCTGCTTTGGAGAGCTTACGGCTTTCCGCGATTTGGGCAGGCGGCTGCTGGACCTCATCGTTGCCAAACTGGCGCGGGAGGGCATGGCCGATACGCCGTACAGCGACCAAGACTAAAACAAAGAACCGGGAGGGGGGTGTGCTCATGAACAGAAAAATAATTGCTGCGCTTATGGGCATGCTCCTCCTCACCGGGTGCAGCAGCTACGGGGATGTGGAGACCCTGCTGCGGGCACCGCAGTTGTCGGGGGAGAGCAGCGCACTGCAAAAGGCGCTGAACAACTACCTGGGCGGCAGCGCTACCTTAAAGTATCCCGCCAGCGGTGATTTCCTTTCGCCCTTTGCGTTCGGTGACTGGGATGGTGACGGCAGGACGAGGCCGCCGTCCTCTACACTGCCGACACGACCAGCTCCAACGTCTGGCTGGCTGTGCTGGAACCCAGCGGCGAAGACAGCTGGCGGGTCAGCCGCGTGGTGGAGGCCTGACCAGCGAAGTAGAAAACTTCAACACTGCCAACCTGAAAAACGCCGAGTCCCAACAGCTGGTCGTCGGCTACAGCAGCGCCCAGGGCGACCAATATCTGGTTGTCTATCAATATGACGGTGATACGTTGTCTACGGTCATCAGCAAGAGCTATACCGACATGATTGTCGCGGACTTCACCGGCAAGGGCGACACGCAGGACCTGGTTCTGGCTCTGCCGCCGGACACTGAGCTGGGCGGCGTGACGCTGCAGCTGCTGACCGCCAACGACGGCGAGTTCCGCTCGACCCAGACGCTGAACCTGGGCGAGGGCGTCTACAGCAGCTGCGCGGCCCTGCATGCGGGCACCGGCAGCGACGACGGCATGTACCTGGTCATGGATGCCTGGACCGGCACAAGCAGTCTGGTATCGGACATCATCCTGTATGACGGAGCAACGGGCTTTTTGCAGCCCTACCGCCCCAGCGGCATGAGCGACATCCAGCGCAGCACGCTGCGCTACCACCGCGAGCTGCTGAGCCGCGACCTTGACGACAACGGCACGGTGGACATCCCTGTGGAGATCGACGACGGCGGCACGCTGCAAACGCCGATGGACAAGCGGCTGAGCTTTCTGCTCTGGAAGGATTACACCTCGATGGCGGGCGGCAACAGCAAGTTTGGTGTCTACGACAGCGAGTATAACATTTTTATGGAACTGCCCGAGTCGATGCACGGCAACATCCTGATCCGCTCCAACCAGAGCGGCACGGGTTGGCTGATCTGCAACGCCGAGGGCACGACGGTCTACTGCGAGATGCGCGTCGTTGACCCCGCGGACAACGCGGCCACCGGCGTCGGCAACTATCTGCGCATTGCAAACATTGGCAGCCAGCAGCTGCAAGCCCGCGTTGTAACGTCGTATTATGGATTGAGCCTGGATTTCATCAGCCAGAACACGGTGCTGCTGGGATCAAATTGATACAGAAAGGGAAATCGGGTTTATGAAACGAGTTCTGGTCGTAGAAGACGAAGCGAGCATCCGCGAAATGGTTGCCCTGAACCTGAAAATGGCCGGCTGGGAGGTCGTGGAGGCCCCCAGCGCTGAGCGCGCCCTGGAACTGATGCACAGCGGGGAACGCTGCGACGCGGCACTTTTGGATATTATGCTGCCCGGAATGGACGGCTTGAGCCTGTGCGAGACGATCCGCCGCGAGAACAACGAGATCGGCATCATTATCGTGTCGGCCAAAGGGCAGGAGAGCGATAAGATCCGCGGGCTGTCCATCGGTGCGGACGATTACATTACGAAGCCGTTTTCGGTGTCGGAGCTGATCGCGCGTCTGGAGGCGCTGACCCGCCGCATCCACCGCGGCAGCGGTACCGCCGCCAGGCCCGCCGAGGAGCCGGAGCAGCTGGTCAGCGGCCCGTTTGTGCTGGACGAAAAGAGCCGTATCCTGTACAAGTCCGGCAAGCCCATCGACCTGACGCAGGTCGAGTTCCAAATTATGGAGCTGTTCTTCCGCAATCCGGGTACCGCGCTGGTGCGTGAAAAAATCCTGGAAGGTGTCTGGGGCAAAAATTATTTCGGCGATGTGAAGATCGTTGACGTGAACATCCGCCGCCTGCGCATGAAGATCGAGGACGAGCCCAGCAGCCCGCAGCATATCCTCACGGTTTGGGGGTATGGGTATAGGTGGAATGCGTAAACTGGGAACGGCAGTCCGTAGGGGCCGGGCATGCCCGGCCCGCAGCCTTGCCATTACCGCCCATTTATCTTTTGCATCGTAGGGAGGGGTCTTGACCCCTCCGCGGGGCGTCGAGGACGCCGCCCCCTGCATCCTTCGCCGCAAACCTTCCACCAACCGTAGGGGAGGAATTCATCCCTCCCGCGCCGCTTCCGTCATCTCTCACCCCGCCCTCTCACCACCTACCAAAATCCCACAGGAAAGGAGCTCACCGCCATGCAATCCACCAGCATTATCCGCCGCTGGATACGCGGCAGCCTGCTGATCACGGTGCTGGTGCTCGTGCTGGCGGAGGGACTGTTCCTGTACTACAGCTACAACGACCTCTACGGCGGTGTCGAGCGCGCGGTGGAAAATCGTTTTTCCACCGTCGTGGGCCGCCTGCAGGCCACGGGCACGGCGGGGGACACCGCAACCACCGCCGAAAGCCGCGCCAATGTCCTGCGGCGCGTCGTCGAGCAGTTCGACGAGAAGGACAAGTTTGAATTTATGCTGCTGGACGCACAGGGCGTCATCCTGGCGACCAGCAGCGGCACCATGAACCGCGACCTGACAAACGGCACCGACTATGGCCGTGCGCTGACGTCCGCCAACGGGATCGGGTCGGCTATCTTCACGACACCCCAGGGCGAGAGGGTCATGGCCGTTACGATGCTTGTGCCCTACGCGGCGGGCAGCATCGCCGCATTGCGGATGGTCACAAGCCTGACTCTCATTGACGGCCAGTGGTGGCGCACCGTCGCTATCTGCGTTGGTCTCGGCGTGCTGGTGCTGGCCTTTACGGTGTGGAGCGGCTTGTTTTTTGTACGATCCATCGTCCGTCCGCTCGGTGAAGTCGAGGCTACCGCCACCAAAATTGCGAAGGGTGACATGAAAGTCCGCCTGCCGGACACCCGCTACGACGATGAGATCGGGCGGCTGTGCAAGACGATCAACCAGATGGCCGAGGACCTGGCCGAGACCGAGCGGCTGAAGAATGAGTTCATCTCCTCGGTCAGCCATGAGCTGCGCACCCCGCTGACCTCCATCCGGGGATGGGTCGAAACGATCAGCAATATCGACGACCCAACGAACGAAAACTACCGCCGCGGCCTCTCGATCATCGGCACCGAGACGGACCGCCTTTATACGATGGTCGAGGAGCTGCTCGACTTCTCCCGCCTGCAGAACGGCATCAAGATGAACTGCGAAGTGCTCGACTTCGTCGCCGAGGCCACCGACGCCGCGCTGTTTGTGGAGGCCCGCATCCGTCAGGAGGGGATGCAGCTCGTCTACTCCGAGCCGCCCGAGCCGTACCCGGTCTGGGCCGACCCCGCGCGGCTGCGGCAGGTGTTTGTAAATCTGTTCGATAATGCGATCAAATATTCCGAACCGGGCGGCACGATCTTCTTGACGCTGAGCCGCACGCCGGTCACGGTCAGCGCGTCCATCCGCGACCAGGGCCGCGGCATCGCGCCCGACGACCTGGAAAAGGTCAAGCAGAAGTTTTTCAAGGCGAAAAACTCGGTGCGCGGCTCGGGCATCGGGCTGGCCGTCGTCGATGAGATCGTCGGCACGCTGGGCGGCAAATTTGACATCGCCTCCACCCTTGGCCAGGGTACAACCGTCACCGTCACCCTCCCCGTCTACCACCCCGGGCAGGAGCACCTGCATGACAAGATTTAAAAAGGCTTCCCCCCGTGGGGGAAGCTGTCACCGAAGGTGACTGATGAGGGCAGAGTTTGCGTCAGAACTGCTTTGCGGTTTACTGCGCGGGCTTCCCCCTCATCCGGCGCTGCGGCGCCACCTTCCCCCACGGGGAAGGCAGAAAATTTGACAAGGAGAACCATATATGTCCAAAGAATTCCGCACCTCCGTCGGCGGCCAGGCCCTGATGGAAGGCATCATGATGCGCGGCCCCGAGAAGATCTGCTGTGCCGTGCGCAAGCCGGATGGCACCATCGACCTGACCTATGACACTGTCACCGTCCACTGGTACAACAAAGTGCCGCTGCTGCGCGGCGTCTGCAACATGGCCGAGAACCTGTACAAAGGCTACCGGTATTTAATGCACGCCGCCGATATAGCGATGGAGGGTGAAACCGAGCCCGCCGAGTCCAAGCTGGACAAATGGTTCGAGGAGCACGCCACCCCCGCCGTGCAGAACGTGCTCATGACCTGCGCCGCCTTCGTCGGCGTTGTGCTGGCTCTGTTCCTGTTTACGTTTTTGCCCACTTTTTTGACCGGCCTCGTCATGAAGCTTGTCCCGCTGGGGCGCTGGCCGCGCGTCATCCTCGAAGGTGCGCTGAAAATGGCCATCTTCCTCGGGTACATGTTTCTCTGCACGCGGTTCAAGGACCTGCACCGCGTCTTTGAGTACCACGGTGCCGAGCACAAAACCATCGCCTGTTATGAGGCAGGTCTGCCGCTGACCGTGGAGAACATCCGCAAGCAGAGCCGGTTCCATCCCCGCTGCGGCACCAGTTTTATGATCTTGGTCATTATCATCAGCATCTTTTTGTATGCGGTGCTGCCCTGGACCAGCACTGGTCTGCGCATCGTGTATAAGCTCTGCATGTTCCCGCTTTTGGTCGGTATTTCGTATGAAATTCTGAAATGGGCGGGCCGTTCCGACAGTGTGCTGTCCAAGATCGTCTCACAGCCCGGCCTGTGGATGCAGCGCCTGACGACCTTTGAGCCCGACGACTCGATGATCGAGGTTGCTATTGCGGCAGTGACCCCGGTACTGCCCGAAAATCAGGAGGAAGCCCGCTGGTGAACGCTGCTTATCAAAAACTTTGTGCCCGGCTGATGATGGCCGGGGTGCCCGATGCCCGCTTTGACGCGGTGCAGCTGTACAAATTTGTCACGGGCCGTGACCCGCGCCTGGACAACGGCCCCACCCCCGACGAGGCTTCGAGCCTGCGGGTCCTGGGTGAGCGCCGCGCCGCCCGTGAGCCGCTGCAATACCTGCTGGGGGAGTGGGACTTTCTGGACTTTACCCTCAAGGTCGGCCGTGGCGTGCTCTGCCCCCGTGCCGACAGCGAGGTCGTCTGCGAGACCGCCATCGAGCTGCTGAAGGACAGCGAGGCCCCGGTCGTCTACGACCTGTGCGCCGGTACCGGCTGCCTGGGCCTGGGCATTGCCAGGCATCTGCCCGGCGCGGCTGTGACCTGTGTGGAGAAAAGCGCCGACGCCTGGCCCTACCTGACCGCCAATGTGGCGGGGACTGGCGTGCAGGCCGTGCAGGACGACATCTTTACCTATTATAATAGGCTGCCCTCCGGCGGGGCCGATCTCATTATCTCGAACCCGCCCTACCTGACGGCGGAGGAGATGGCACACCTGATGCCGGAGACCGCCAGGGAGCCGGCCATGGCGCTGGACGGCGGCGCGGACGGCCTCGATTTTTACCGCCTGCTGACCGCGCACTACCGGGACGCGCTGCGCCCGGGCGGCTGGCTGGTGCTGGAGATCGGCTGTGCCCAGGCCGCCGACGTGCTGGCACTGGGGGCGGCTAACGGCTGGGTCAACGGCAGCTGCCGTAAAGACTACGGCGGCAATGACCGGGCTGTTTTGCTGCAAAAACCTGAAAAAAGCTGCTGAAAATCCGATTTATGGGACGCAAAACACACAACAAAATGTTGTAATTTGCTCGTAAATCGTATATAATAGGTACAAACGCAAATCATAAGCATACTTGCAGATAAAAGGAGAACCGCAACATGGCAGCAAAAAAAGATACCGCACCCAAAACGGCAGCCCCCGCCGCCGATAAGAAGGCCGCGCTGGAAACCGCGCTGGCGCAGATTGAAAAGCAGTTCGGCAAGGGCGCCGTGATGAAGCTGGGCGCCAACATCGCCATGCAGGTCGACGCCATCCCCACCGGCAGCCTGGGCCTGGACCTGGCCCTGGGCATCGGCGGTGTGCCCCGTGGGCGTATCATCGAGGTCTACGGCCCTGAATCCTCTGGTAAAACTACGCTGGCTCTGCACATCCTGGCCGAAGCCCAGAAGATGGGCGGCGAGGTCGCGTTCATCGACGTTGAGCATGCGCTGGACCCCGTGTACGCCGCCGCGCTGGGCGTAGACATTGACAGCCTGCTGGTCAGCCAGCCCGACACCGGTGAGCAGGCCATGGAGATTTGTGAGGCTCTCGTCCGTTCCGGTGCCATCGACGCGGTTGTCGTCGACTCCGTTGCGGCCATGGTGCCCCGCGCTGAAATCGAGGGTGAGATGGGCGACAGCCACGTTGGCCTGCAGGCCCGACTGATGAGCCAGGCCCTGCGCAAGCTGACCGGCGTCATCGGCAAGACGAACACCGTCTGCATCTTCATCAACCAGCTGCGCGAGAAGGTCGGCATCGTCTACGGCAACCCCGAGGTCACCACCGGCGGACGCGCGCTGAAGTACTACTCCAGTGTGCGTATCGATGTGCGCCGTATCGAGGGCTTGAAGGACTCCACCGGCGCCTTCATCGGCAACCGCACCCGCGCCAAGGTCGTGAAAAACAAGGTGGCCCCGCCGTTCCGCGAGGCTGAGTTTGACATCATGTTCGGCGAGGGCATCTCGAAGATCGGTGAAATTCTTGACCTGGGCGTCAAGCTGGGTGTCGTCCAGAAGAGCGGCGCATGGTTCAACTACGGCGAGATGCGCCTGGGCCAGGGCCGCGACAACGCCAAGCAGTTCCTGAAAGACCACCCCGAGGTCTCCGACGAGATCGAGAAGATCGTCCGCGCGAACTCTGACCGCCTGCTGGCCGCCGGTAAGAAGGGTACCGTCAAGCCGCTGGACCCGAGTGAGGTCATCAAGCCCGCGGCAGCCGCTGAAGCCCCTGCCGCTCCCGCCGCCAAGACGACGGGCAGCGAGGTCGACCTCGATATTATGGTCGATGAATAAGCCATGCCGCGCTTAACGCAAATCAAGGAGACAAAAAAAGGCCGTCTGGCGCTGTTTTTGGACGGCGAGTTTGCCTTCTCGCTGGATGAGGACACCTTCGCCGCTGCCGCCCTGCACCAGGATGACGAGCTGGAGGACTGGCAGATCGAGGAGCTGCGCAAGAAAGCGAGACCCGCCGCGCGCTGGACAAGGCCATGGATTATTTATCCCTGCGGGACCACGCGGCGGGGGAACTGTACCAGAAACTCTGCCGCAAGTTCGACGAGCACAGCGCCGCCTACGCTGTGGCGCGCGCCGGGGAACTGGGCCTTTTGAACGATGCCGAGTTTGCCCGCCGCCGTGCCGCGGAGCTGCTGCGCAAGCGGAAATCCCGCCGCGAAATTTTGAACGATCTTTCGGCCAAGGGCATTGACCGCGACACCGCCGCCGATGTGGTGGAGGAGCTGTTTGCCGAGACAGACGACGGCGAAAGCCCCGAGTTGGAGACGGCCCGTGCGCTTGTGCAGCGGCAGTACGCCGCCAAGCTCGCCGCCGGTAAGCGCGACCAGGTCGCCGCCGCCCTCGCCCGCCGCGGATTTTCCCATGCGGTGATACGGGAAGTGCTGTCCGACGACGAATAAGATCCAGCTGCCCTGTAGGGGCCTGCCGATTGCATCCCCTTAACGGTTCGCATTGTAGGGAGGGGTCTTGACCCCTCCGCGGCGGCCAGAGGGCTGGCCGCCCTACAATTTTCGGCAAACATCTGCCGCCCTGCGGGGTGTCGGGAAACCGCCCCTATAATCCTGCGCAAACCATAAAATATTATATTAAAGGACTACCCAATGAAAATTGCCATTATCTCCCTCGGCTGCCCCAAAAACCAGGTGGACGCCGACGTTTTCTGCCACGCCCTCATCAAGGACGGCCACACTACCGTGGCGGACCCGGCCGAAGCAGACATCATCATCATCAACACCTGCGGCTTTATCGAGTCCGCCAAGGCCGAAGCCATTGAGAACATTCTGATGGCCTGCCAGTACAAGCAGCAGAACCCGGACCTGAAGGTCGTCGTCACCGGCTGCCTGGCCGAGCGCTACAAGCAGCAGATCGTGCAGGAGATCCCCGAGGTCGACGCTGTTGTCGGCATTGGCTCCAACGCCGCGCTGCCTGCCATCGTGCGCCGCCTTTGCGCTGCCGGTGCGGGCCAGACCGAGAGCTACGGCCCCAAGACCGATATGCAGTTGGGCGGTGCCCGTGTTATCTCCACTCCGCGCCACTATGCGTACTTAAAAATTGCCGAGGGCTGCAACAACCGCTGCTATTACTGCGCCATCCCGCTGATCCGCGGTGCGCTGCGCAGCCGTGAAATCAACGACTGCGTTGCCGAGGCCCGCTGGCTGGCGGGCGAGGGTGTGCGCGAGCTGATTCTGGTCGCGCAGGACCCCACCGCCTACGGCGAGACTGGGGCAGACCCGGCGCCATCTGTGAGCTGCTGGACCGCCTGCAGGAAATCGACGGCATCCGCTGGATCCGCGTGCTGTATGCCTATCCTGAACGTATCACCGATGAATTTATTGCCGCGCTGGTCCGCAACACCAAGGTGGTGCCGTACCTGGACTTGCCCATCCAGCATTGCGATGACGCCGTGCTGAAGGCGATGAACCGCCGCGGCGGCCGCAAGGAAATTGAGGACGCGATTGCCCGGCTGCGCGCGGCCATCCCCGGCATCACGCTGCGCACCACGCTGATCGCGGGCTTCCCCGGCGAGACCGAGGAGCAGTACGCCGAGCTGTGCGACTTTGTCAAGACGATGAAGTTTGACCGCTTGGGCTGCTTTGCCTACTCCGCCGAGGAAAACACCGTGGCCGCAAAAATGCCGAACCAGATCGACGAGGAGACGAAGCAGCGCCGCGCCGATCACATCATGGAGCTGCAGGCCGAGGTCAGCGCCGAGCGCGAAGGCGAGAAGGTCGGCCAAACCCAGGAGTGCATCTGCGACGGTGTGGACGACGAGACCGGCATGTATCTGCTGCGCTCCAAGGCCGATTGCCCGGAGATCGACGGCAACGTGCTGACCCCCGCTGATACCCCGCTGGAGACCGGCGCGTTCTATAACGTGACCATCACTGACTCTGACACTTACGACCTGTACGGCTACGTGGAAGAAAAGCTGGAGGACTAAGGTATGAATCTGCCCAATAAACTTACAATGATGCGTGTTGTTTTGGTGCCCGTCTTTATGATTTTTGCCGCCGTTTCCCACTATGGCACAGCGGACTTCCATGCGGCTTATATGCTGATTGCGGGCGTCATCTTCGCCATTGCCAGCATTACGGATTTTCTGGACGGCTACCTCGCCCGCAAGAATCATCTTGTCACCGACTTCGGCAAGTTCATGGACCCGCTGGCCGACAAGTGCCTGACCACCGCGGCGTTCATTTACATGGTCACCGATCGCGTCTGCTCGCCCGTCGTGCTGGCGGTCATTCTGTTCCGCGAGTTTGCGGTGGCAGGTGTGCGGATGATTGCCGCCGAGACCGGCACGGTGATTGCCGCCAATATGTGGGGCAAGGTCAAGACCGTGCTGCAGATGTTGACCATCATCTTCTATTACTTTGCCGCCGCGCTGGCCGGGCCTACCGATGTTGGCTTTGTCAGCTTTGTTTCCATGGTGCTGTGCTGGCTGTGCGGCGCGGCCACGCTGCTGTCCGGCTGCATCTACCTGTGGCAGAACCGCCAGCTGTTCATGCAGGCGAAGTAACAGCCGCCGCGCAGTAGGGGCCGGGCATGCCCGGCCCGCGGCCTTGCCATACATGCCATTTTACATCAGGTGCCGGGCCGGACATGTCCGGCCCCTACAAGGCAACGGACCCAATAAGGAGACCCCAACTTGTCAAAGCTCAATCTCCGTACATTTTTAAAATGCATCTACCGCAGGATGGCCCGCCTGGAGCGGGCCGTCCTGTTGCTGCTGTGCATTTTTGCCGTCAAGTTCGTGTTCAGCACGGCGGCACATTTTGCCGCGCCGCTGCAAGCTGTCGATATGCTCGGCAGCGGGCGGAATCCGGTGGATGTATGGCTGCTGCTGCTCTCCTGCACGGCGGTGCTGGGTACATTCTGCCTGTACCGCCGCGCGGCGCGGGCGATTGGCGCAAAATGCACAAAAGCGGATGCCGTTATTTTAGCAGTCTGCATAGCGGCCAGCGCCGCCTTTTACCTGCACGCCATGGTGGGGCGGCAAAGCCTGTACCTGTGGGACAATGCCACCTACTATAACCTGCAGATCCGGCTGGAATCCAACTTTGCAGACGGCGTATTTACCGGCGTAGGTTCGACGATCTATAAGACCTGGTTCAATGATTACGCGCCGCTGGTCATCAATTTGCTGGCCGAGCCGTTCTTCATGTTCACGCCGCGCACGGCCAACACCTTTGCGCTGCTCTGCGCGCTGCTGATCCCGTCGCTTGTCTACTACAGTGCATGGCTGCTTCTGACGGTGCTGCGCCGAAAATTGCAGCCAAAGGCCCCGGTGCTGTTCACGGCGCTCTCTATGGCATTCGTCCTGTTGCTGCCGCTTTTGCACATTGCGCTTTACCGCGGTATGCCGGACCTGCTCGGTGTCGCGTTCGCGTTTATGCTGCTGGCGCTCGGCGTCGGGTACGATTTCAGCCAGCCAGCCCCCGCGCGGCTTGTGTCGCTGGCGGCCTTTACGGGTATGCTCATGCTGACCCGCCGCAGCTACATGTTTACCGTTGTGGCGTTCTTTTTGCTGTATGGCGTCTGGGTATTGGCCCGCGCTGCATGCGCCCGGCAGGTGCAGACCGCCCTGCGCTTCGGCAGGTTTGCCGCGGCCTCGCTGGTCTGCGTCGGCGTACCGCTGCTGCCGATGTTCTGGCGCATCGCCAAGGCCGACTACAGTGACCGCTACGCGACCTACCAGACCGGCGGCTTTCTGGCAGAGCTGGCCAACCAGCGTGTCTATCTGGGCTGGCTCGTGTTTGTGATTATGCTGATCGGCATACTATACGGGCTGTATAATGCCAAGGCCCGTGCGCTCGCCGTTCTTGCCGCCGTCGGCGCGGTGCTGACCGTGCTGCTCGTCACCCGTGTGCAGAACATGGACGACCACCAGTCGCTGGCCGTCGCGCCGTTCTACCTGCTGGGCTGCTTCCTCTGTGCGCTGCTCGTCAGCGATCTGCCGTGGGCGTGGCCGCGCCGCATTCTGGCCGTGTCGGCGGGCGTGCTGTGTGCGCTGAACTTCGGCGCGTGCAGCCAGCTGCTGCCGGTGGTTTTCCCCAGCGGATTTTACAGCGGACTGTACTTTTACGTGGACAGCCCCCGCAATGATTTACAGCAGGTCGCCGAGGTCAACGCCTGGCTGCGGGAGAACTGCACCGGCGAAAACTCGGCCTACATGATCTGTCACGGCGTGGTCTACAGCCCGGATGTGTTCCGCATCTCGGCGCTGCCGGATGAGTCCATCCGCGAAATTCTGCCCTACGGTGCCTGCAATCCCGGCAACGATGCCTTCCCGAAAGAACTGTTTACGGCACAGATCGTGCTGACCTGTACGCCGTTTGACCCCAACAACCACACCGAGAAGATGAACGCGGCTTTCCTGGAAAACCAGGAAAAGTACGCGCCGTTTGAGCTGGCAGCCACCTTCGACATGGGCAACGGCTACACGATCACAGCCTACCGCCGCGTTAAGGCACCGACGGCGGCAGAGCTCGACACCTACCGCGCCTATCTGGCCGAGGAGAACGAGCGGTTCCCCTACAATTTCAGTGCTGTCTGGGACGAGCTGGCCGTGCAATTCGCAAATAACGGCTGAATCCCCCTTGCAACCGCGCCTTGCGTTGGCTATAATAAAAGCATCCCTATATAGAGGAAGGAACGTGCAAGCTATGCAGATCTTCAACACCATGACCCGCCAGAAAGAGGAGTTTGTCCCCCAGAAGGAGGGCGAGTACCGCATCTATGTCTGCGGCCCGACGGTTTACAACTATATCCACATCGGCAATGCCCGCCCGATGATCGTGTTTGACACCCTGCGCCGCTATCTGGAATACTGCGGCAATAAGGTGTACTATGTTTCCAACATCACCGATATTGACGATAAGCTGATTAAAAAAGGGGCCAGGAGGAGGGCACCTCGATGCAGGAGGTCGCCCGCAAGTTTGAGGCCGAGTACATCAGGGATTCCGACGGTCTGAACGTCAAGGCCCCCACCGTGCGCCCCCGCGCTACCGAGCATATCGGCGAGATCATCCACATCGTCAAGGACCTCGTGGACTCCGGCCACGCCTATGTGGCCCGCAACGGGGATGTCTACTTCCGCGTCAAGTCCGACCCCGGCTACGGCAAGCTGAGCCATCTGAACCTCGACGACCTCGAGAGCGGCAACCGTGAGCTGCGCAGCCGTATGGACGACGACCTGAAGGAGGACCCCGCCGATTTCGCAGTCTGGAAGGCCGCCAAGCCCGGCGAGCCCTACTGGGAGAGCCCCTGGGGCCACGGCCGCCCCGGCTGGCACATTGAGTGCAGCGCCATGGCCCGCAAGCACCTGGGCAAGACCATCGACCTGCATGCCGGCGGTCAGGACCTGATCTTCCCCCATCACGAGAACGAGATCGCCCAGAGCGAGTGCGCCAACGGCTGCACTTTCAGCCGCTACTGGATGCACAACGGCTTCCTGAACATCAACAACGAGAAGATGTCCAAGAGCGCCAACAACTTCTTCACTGTGCGTGAAATCGCCGATAAGTACGGCTACGAGCCTATCCGCTACTTTATGCTGACGGCTGGTTACCGCATGCCGCTGAACTATACCGTCGACCTGATCGAGAGCTGCAAGAACAGTCTGGAGCGCATGTACACCTGCCGCGACAACCTGGATTTTGCCATCGAGCATGCCCACGGCACCGACACGGCGCTGGTGGAAAAGTGCGAGGATGCGCGCAAAAAGTTCAAAGCCGCCATGGACGACGACCTGAATACGCCGGACGCTCTGGCTGCGATTTTCGATCTGGTCAAGGACATCAACACCCTGTCCGATGCCTCCGACAAGGCCACGCTGGAGACCGCCGCCAAGACCTTTGATGAGCTGACAGGCGTGCTGGGCCTGCTGTACAACCGCAAAAAGACCGACGCTATCCCCGCTGAGGTGACCGCCCTGGTGGAGGAGCGCGCCGCTGCCAAGAAGGCCAAGGACTGGGGCCGCGCCGATGCGATCCGCGCCCAGCTGACCGAGATGGGCTGGAGCGTGACCGACACTGCCCAGGGGCCGAAGATCGCGAAGCTGTAAGGGCAATACCGCATAATTCTAAGTGCCGATACGGCGAGCGAGGTGCGGCAGCTGCTAAGCCAAAAGCGCAGATAATACTGGATGTCTTATCGAGCATTTTGGCAACGCAGATGCCGTGCCGCAGCCGCCGGAGCGGTGCTTAAGCCGTAAGGCGGGAATTATGCGGTGTTGCCTAGGATTTTTTCAAAAAACAGATGCAGGGGCGGCCTGCGCATCTGCGCCGCAGGGCGCGGGTGCGCGGGCTTGCCCCTGATTTTGTGTGTAACATGACGAAGCAACGAACAAAATCAAATAAGAGCCTCTGGGTGCTGTTGGGCGGTGCCCTGCTGCTGCGCCTGGTGCTGGCCCTTGTGACGGACGGCTACCCCTATGACATGAGCTGCTTTGTGGCCTGGGGCGAAAAGCTGCTGGCCGACGGCCCCGCCGGTTTTTACAGCGGGGGCTATTTTGCCGACTACCCGCCCGGCTACCTCTGGGTGCTGGGGCTGGTGGGGGCCATCCGCGCGGCGCTGCGCATCGCCTACGAGTCCAAGTGGACGTATTTTCTGCTGGCGCTCGTGCCGTCGCTCTGCGACTGCGGGCTGGCGTGGCTCGTCTACAGAACGGCAAAGCGCAGCAGCCGGGGCGTGAAGGAGCATACCGCGCTGGTGCTGACGGCGTTTACGGCGTTCAACCCGCTGATGCTGTTCGACACCGGTGTCTGGAAGCAGATCGACGGCGCGTTTGCGCTGCCGCTTGTGCTCTGCTTTTTTCTGCTGGAAAAACGGCGCTACCTGCCTGCGGCGGTGCTGTACGGCGTGGCGCTGGCCATCAAGCCGCAGGCGCTGCTGTTCGGCCCGGTGCTGGCGGTGTGCTATCTGGCGGCAATTACGCTGGAAAAGGACCGCCTGCGCGCCTTTGGCCGCTGCTTTGGTGGCGCGGCGCTGGCACTGCTGCCGCCGCTGCTGACAGGTCTGCCTTTTTTTGGCGTTGTGCAGTTGATCCCGAAGCTGATCGACAAATACACCGGCACAATGTCCGGCTACCCCTACGCGACGATCAACGCCTTTAACTGGCTGGCGGCGCTGGGCGGCAACTGGAAGGGGCAGGCTGACCCGGCATTGTTTGGCATCAGCTGGCAGCAGCTTGGGTGCCTCAACATTCTGCTGGTCACGGCGGGACTGGCGTATTTTGCGGTGCGCAGCGTGCGGGGCGGGTGGTTCTCACCGCTGCTGTTGGCGGCGTACTACGGCATCGGCATTTTTACGCTTGCGCACTGTATGCACGAGCGCTACATGGTGCCCGGTGTGCTGCTGACGCTGCTGGCAGCCGCGCACTGGAACGACATCCGCCTGTATGCGGCGGGCGTGGGCCTGTCGCTGACCGGGTTCATCAATCTGGCCACGGTCTACTCGCTGACCGGCACCAACGATGAATGGCTGACGAGCGCGACCAGCTCGACAGTGGCCGTCCTGACCGGCCTTGGGGAGACGGTCTGCTTTGTGCTGCTGATCTTTGCAGTGTGGGACATTGCCCGCCATGGCCACACGCTGGCCCTGCCCGAGACAAAGCCGGAAACTGCCCCGCCCGTGCCCGCACCGCAGCCGAAATGGACCCGCCGCGAGGTGGGCGCACTGTTGGCGCTGACGGCGGCCACGGCGGTGCTGAGCTTTAGCTATCTCGGCAGCCGCACCGCGCCACAGGACCCGCTGGACGCGACAGGAACGGCGCTCTCCGAGAGTGTGACGCTGGACGGCAGCGCGGTATCGCTGTGGGTCTACCCGGGCATCTCGTTCGGCGGCAGCATGACGGTGACCGACGCCAACGGCAGCACGGTCTTTGAAAAGGAGCTGAACTACGGCACCTGCTTCAGCTGGACAGCGAACGACGTGCAGCTGGCGGCGGGCACCCAGCTGACGGTCATGGTCGAGAACGCCCAGCTGTTTGAGCTGGCGTTCCGCGATGCGGACGGCGCGCTGGTGCCGGTAACGGGCGGCGGCGCGCTGTTTGACGAGCAGACCGCCGTGCCCGACACGATCAGCCAGCTGAACAGTATGTATTTCGACGAGATCTACCATGGCCGCACCGGCTATGAGCAGCTGTACAAAATGCCCGTCTACGAGACGACCCATCCGCCGCTGGCAAGGACCTGATCATGGTCGGCATTGCGCTGTTTGGCATGACGGCCTTTGGCTGGCGCTTTGCGGGCACGCTGTTTGGTGTGCTGCTGGTGCCGCTGGCCTGGTGCTTTGTGCGCCGCCTGACCCGCCGCCCCTGGGCGGCCGCCATGGCAGGTGTGCTGCTGGCGCTGGACTTTATGCGCTTTTCCCAAAGCCGTCTGGCAACGATTGACGTTTACGGTACGTTTTTTATCCTGCTGGGGGCCTACTGTATGGTGTGGTACTGCCAGCGGGTGCTGACCGACGGCGTGAACCGCGCTCTGCTGCAGATGGCGCTGGGCGGCGCTGCGTTCGGGCTGGGCTGCGCATCCAAGTGGACCGGCATTTACGCCGGGGCCGGGCTGGCGGTGCTGTACCTGGGCGTGCTCTATGCGCGATGGCAGCAGAAAAGGCCCGGCTTCCGGGCGGAGTTCCGCACCGCGGCGGTGGGCGGCGTGCTGTTTTATGTGCTGCTGCCGCTCTGCCTCTACATTGGGTCCTATTTGCCGTACTGGTGGCGCGATCCGGCGTTCAGCCTCAGCGATTGGTGGCAGTGCCAGGTGTCGATGTACAATTACCACTCCACGCTGGAGGCGACCCACCCGTTTGAGAGCCGCTGGTATACCTGGCTGCTGGGCCTGCGCCCGGTGTGGTATTACCGCAACGGATACCTGCCCGCAGGCCTGAAGGCCAGCATTGCGGGCATGGCTGGGCCGGTGATCTGGCTGTTCGGGCTCGCGGCGCTGGTCGGGCTTTTGTGGCATCAGGTCAGCGGGCGCGGCAGCCGCCAGGGCGCGGGTGTGCTGATTTTGTACGGCACGCAGCTGATCCCCTGGATGCTGGTGACCCGGTGTACCTTCCTGTACCATTATTTCCCCAGTTCGATGTTCTGTCTGGCGGCGCTGGCACTGGTGCTGGCGCGGATGAAGCACGTAGACTGGGCGAAAAAGATCGCCGCGGGCCTCTGCGTGGTGGCGCTCGTCCTGTTTGTGCTCTATTATCCGGCGCTCTCCGGCCTGCCCATTCCCGCCTGGTGGGCTGACGCCCTGAATGCCCTGCCGAGCTTTGGGTTCTATTAACGGGGAACGGGGGAGTTCCTTTCTTATAAGAAAGGAACCGAAAGAATTATAAAACAGCAAAACAAAGAACCACTGCTATGGGAAGGCATAACACATTCCTTAGCAGTGGTTTTTGATTATTTATTTAGAATTTCTTCGGTTCCTTCTTTGTAAAGAAGGAACAAATCTCCCGTACTTACGCTTCGGGCAGATAAATATGATGCGGCAGACCCTCGACGTAGATGGGGGTCAGCTCGGCCTGAACGAGGGGCAGGGCGTAGGCCAGAAACTCGTCGGTCATGGCGGTGTGGTCGGCGTTGACCCACTCCAGCGGGACCTTCTTCTCGAGGTTTGCGACCTCGCTGATCGGGTGCAGGCTTGTGCCGCACTGGTACGGCGCATTGGATGCGGTCCAGTGCGACCATCTCGCCGGTGTGGCCCTCAAACGCGGCCTTGGCAGCGGCACCGCCCACCTGGTACGCCTCGGTGATGTCGGTGCGGCTGGTCAGGTGGCCGGCGCAGCGCTGCAGGGTCGAAAGCTCGATGCAGCGGGTCTTGGTGTCCAGACGGCGTGCAACGGTGTTTGCCAGGAAGCGTGCCGTGCCGGTCAGAGCCTTGTGGCCGAACGCATCCACCGCGTGGACATCGTCGGCCAGCTCGCAGACATAGCGGCCATCCTCGAGCTTGACGCCCTCGGAGACGGCGATGACGATGGACGGCTTCTCTTTCTGCATGCGCTCGACCTTCTCGACGAAGTGATCCACGTTGAAGGGGACCTCGGGCAGGCAGATCATGTCCACGCCCTCGCAGTCCTCGGCTTTCGCCAGCGCCGCGGCGGCGGTCAGCCAGCCCGCATTGCGGCCCATGATCTCGACGATGGTCACGTATTTCGTGCCGTAGACCGTCGCATCGCGGATGATCTCCTTCATCACAACGCCGATGTACTTGGCCGCACTGCCGTAGCCGGGGGTGTGGTCGGTGACCATCAGGTCGTTGTCGATGGTCTTGGGCACGCCCATAAAGCGGATCTCGCTGCCGATATGGGTGCCGTAGTCGGCCAGCTTGCCGATGGTGTCCATCGAGTCGTTGCCGCCGATGTAGAAGAAATAGCCGATGTCCAGCTCTTTCAGGATCTCGAACAGCTGGATGTAGACGGCCTCGCCCTCGGGGGTGTGCCAGTCGGGCAGCTTATAGCGGCAGGAACCCAGATAGCTGGACGGGGTGCGCTTCAAAAGCTCGATGTCCAGCGCGGTTTTGAGCTTGTCGTCCAGCACGCAGGTGCGGCGCTCCAGCAGACCGGCTACGCCGTGCAGCATGCCGTAGACCTTGCCTGCGCCGCGGCGCTTGCAGCTCTCATACACGCCGGCCAGGCTTGCGTTGATGACCGAGGTGGGACCGCCGGACTGACCAACGATTGCGTTTTTTGCCATAGTTTCTCCTCCTGCAATTTCCATGGGGTGGGTTGCGCTGCGGGTACGTTCCGGCAGCGCACGATAATTGTCATGTTTAGTGTAGCATGGAGTACACTTTTTTTCTATTGCAGGAGTTGCCGAAAATTTGTACGTGTCTTTGTACAACTTTGCGTTCCGCAGTGCGGAACGTGTTTTGCGGGGTGGATGGGGCTGTATGGATAAAAATTCCGCTGTATGGAATATTTGTGCCATGTGGCGGGACAAAATGAGTGCTGAAACCTTGCAAAAATTGCGCAGGAAAGTTGACTTTAGGCAAGGTGAATAAACTTTCTATGACAAAATTGTGCGGTATGACGGAAAATAGAAAAGCCCACCCCAAAAGGGGCGGGCAAAGTGCAAAATCAATCCAGATGAATATGCCGCGGCACGCCGTTGATGTAGATCGGCGTCAGCTCGGCCTGGATCAGGGGGCGGGCGTAACGCTCAACTTCTCGTTGACGTGCATCCCGTCCTCGGTGATCCAGTCGGCGGGGACCTTCTTCTCAAAGTTCGCGACCTTCGTCACATCGACCATCTCGGTCTCTACGCGGTAGGGCTGGTCGCTCAGGCGCTTGATGGCGGACATCTTGGCGGTCTCGCCGCGCACGGCGGCCTCCACAGCGGCACCGCCCACCTGGTAGGCCTCGGTCACGTCGGTGCGGCTGGCCAGGTGGCTGGCACAGCGCTGCAGGGTCGAGAACTCGATGGCGCGGGTCTTGCAGCCCAGCCGGACGCGGATCAGGTCGGCCAGGTAGCGGCTCGTGCCACTCAGGATGGCCTTGTGGCCGAAGGCGTCCAGCTGACCGGCGGTGGAGACCAGGTCGCACAGGAAGACACCGTCCTTATTCTTGACGCCCTCGCTGACCGCGATAATAACATTGTGGCGCTCTTTTTCCAGCTCGGCCACGCGCTTGAGGAACGCCTCCTCGTCAAAGGGGCACTCGGGCAGTAGGATCAGGTCGGGGCCGTTGCAGTCCGGGCCGGCGGCCAGGCTGGAGGCAGCGGCCAGCCAGCCGGTGTGGCGGCCCATGATCTCGGCCACCGTCACGCTGCGCAGGTCGTAGACGCTGGAATCGCAGATGACTTCCTTTAAAATAGTAGCGATGTACTTGGCGGCGCTGCCGTAACCGGGGGTGTGGTCGGTGTGCAGCAGGTCGTTGTCGATGGTCTTGGGTACGCCGATGAAGCGGATCTCGCTGCCGATGGTCTTGCCGTAGGCGGACAGCTTGGAGATGGTATCCATCGAGTCGTTGCCGCCAATGTAGAACACGGCACCGATGTCGTACTGCTTGAACAGCTCAAACAGTTGCACAAACGGCTTCTCGTCAACGGTGGGGTCGGGCAGCTTGTGGCGGCAGCTGCCCAGGAAGCTGGACGGCGTGCGCTTCAGCAGCTCAATGTCCATTTTGTCGCCCAGCACGGTGTCCAGATCGATGAGCTTGCCTTCCAGCACGCCCTCGATGCCGTACTGCATGCCGTAGACGTGCTCGGCGCCGCAGGCCTTGGCGGTCTCGTAGACGCCTGCCAGACTGGAGTTGATGACGGCAGTGGGACCGCCCGACTGACCAACCAGAACATTTTTCATAAATTTACCTCTCGTATATTTTATTGTAATTTTACAATACGTATTTTTCTATAGCCGCTGCCACACCGTCATGATTGTTGTCATCCGTCGTGACATCGGCAACTTTCCTGATGTCGTCGGTGGCGTTGCCCATGGCCACACCCAAACCCGCCGCTTCGATCATCGCGCGGTCATTGCCGGAGTCGCCCACGGCCATCGTCTGCGCGCGGGTCAGGCCCAGGTGTGCCGCCAGCGCCAGCAGACCGCTGCCCTTCGTCACGCCGGGGGCGTTGATCTCCATGTTGCGGGGCAGGCTGGACGTCAGCTCCACGCCGGGGCAGGCGGCATTGATGGCACGCCAAGCGGCGTCGCGCTCGGCCTCGTCGTGGTAGATCATGCTGTACTTTTCGATCTCGTGCGCGTGGGTGCGCAGCGTCGCGTGCATGTCGTCTACCTCAATGCGGGTCGTGCGGAAGTAGCTTTTCAGGTTTTCGGGCACCACGTCCATGTGGTTCTCGGCGTTTTCGCGGGTCGTGTAGCTTTTGCCGCCGATGAAAATGCTCATCATGCCGCCGCCCTGCTCAAGAAGATCGTAAATTTTCAATGCCTGCTCGGTCCCGAACGGCTGGTTCACCAGCTGCTCGCCCGTTGTCAGGTCAACGACGCTGGCTCCGTTGGAGGTCAGCGCGTACCGCACGCCGGGGATGGACGTGAACGCCGCGGGGATGCCGCTGGCTGTACGCCCGGTGGCGGGCAGCACCGCCACGCCACGTGCACAGGCTGCGCGGATAGCCGCCAGCGTGCGCGGGGTGATCTCTTTTTTATCGTTGAAAACTGTCCCGTCGAGGTCCAACGCCACAAGGCGGATGTCCTTCATACCTTCACACTCCCTTATCTGGTTTATTGTACCGCAAAACCCGCGCGATTGCAAGCCGCGCGCGGGTGTGCTAGAATAGTGTTACAGTAAATCTTTGGAAAAGAGGCGGTAAAATGCCCGTACTGCGCACCAAAACCAGCCGTATGTGGCTGCCCGACGCCCTGCGCGGGCTGGCGCTGCTGAATATGCTGGCCTACCACGCCATGTACGACTGGGTGTATGTGTTCGGCCACGAAAGCAGCTGGTACAACATCTGGGCCCCCGGCTGCCATGTGTGGCAGCAATATATTTGTTGGAGCTTTATTCTGCTGTCGGGGTTCAGCTTCCCGCTGGCAAAGCGGCCCGCAAAGAACGGGTTGATCGTGGCGGGCTGCGCGGCTGTGCTGACGTTTGTGACCGCGGTGTTCATGCCGTCGGAGGCGATCTGGTTCGGCGTTCTGCACCTGAACGCTGCCGCCGTGCTGCTGACCTGCCTGGTCTATCCGCTTTTGCAGCGCCTGCCCGCGGGTGCGGGCCTGGCGGCGTCTGCGGCGCTGTTTGCGCTGACGAACCAGCTGCCCGAAGGGTATTTGGGCTTCGAGAATTGGCGGCTCTGTGCGGTGCCTGCGGGGCTGTACCGGGCCAACCTGTTCTGGCTGGGGCTGCCGAACCTGACGCGGTTTAGCTCGGCGGATTATTTCCCCATTCTGCCATGGGTGTTTTTGTTCTGGTGCGGGCTGTTTCTGGCGCGGCTGTGGCGCCCCGGCAGGGGAGAGCCGCCCGCCGCGCTGCGTCCTCTGTGTGCCATCGGTCGCAATACGCTGCTGGTCTACATGCTGCATCAGCCCGTAATCTACGGTGCGCTGTGGGTGTGGCACACGGTGCTGGGGTAAAGGGTCCTAAATATGAACAATATAAAAATTTTCATTTTAGCGAAAATTGTTGTTGACAGACAGGGGGTCAATATAGTATAATCTTTTTTACTGGTTAATGTTTTTGACCGGCAAACTCCTGTCTCAGGTCAAGGGAGGGAAGAAGATGTCGGAGATCCGTGTCAAAGAGGGCGAGTCCCTCGAGAGCGCTGCGCCGTTTTAAGCGCAGCACTGCTCGCAGCGGCGTGTTAGCTGAGGTTCGCAAGCGCGAGGCTTATGAGAAGCCGTCCGTTAAGCGTAAGAAGAAGTCCGAGGCTGCCCGCAAGCGCAAGTTTAAGTAAGGTTTCTTACCAACGAACGACTGTGCAGGTTCGCGTTACGCGCGGGCCTGCACTTTTATTTTACGTGCAGGCGTCGGTGCGGCGGGGTGAGGGCACCCCGCCCTACGTCCTGCGGAATTGTGCATCGTAGGGCGGCATGCCCTCATGCCGCCGCTGGCCGCTGCCGTAACCACTCATTACCCTTATAAAGGTCACCACCATGATTCTAACCCCTGAATACATCTTCAAAACCATCGAGTGCATCCGCCCGGATTTTCTCGCGGCACACGGCATCAAAGCCCTCGTGCTCGACGTGGATAACACCCTGACTGCTGACAACAGTCAGGTGCTGGAGCACACCGTGCAGGCCTGGCTGGACGAGATGCGGGCGGCGGGCATCAGCCTGACCATCGTGTCCAACAACACGGCTAAGCGGGTGCGCCCTTTTGCCGAGCGTATCGGCCTGGATTGGGTGCCCCTGGCCTGCAAGCCGCTCACCATCGGCCTGCGGGTGGCTCGCCGCCGCCTGGGCTGCAAAAAGAGCGAAATGGCCATGGTCGGCGACCAGATCTTTGCGGACCGGATGGCCGCCGGGCTGTACGGCTGCCCCTGCCTGTACCTGATGCCCCGCACGCACCACGACAAGAACAAATTTGTGCTGTTAAAGCGCAAGTTTGAGCCGTACTGGATCGACAAATACTATCAGAAGGGCGGCAAGCTGTATGAATGATACCCCGCGCTTCGGCACGGCCGGCCTGGCGGACAGCTACACCGTCAAAAAGTTTGATCCCCGCCGCCATCGCCGCCTACACCGCCGGTTTGGCCTGACCGCCTTTGAATACCAGTGCGGCCGCGGCGTGCGGCTGGCCCACGACAAGGCCGCTGCGCTCGGTGCCGCCTGTGCCGAGCGGGACATTGCCCTGTCCGTCCACGCGCCCTACTATATCAGCATGTCCAGCCTCGAGGAGGACAAGCGGCTGCACAGCATCGACTATCTGCTGCAAAGCTGCGCACTGGTCAAGGCGCTGGGCGGTAAGCGGGTCATCTTCCACTCCGGCTCCTGCGGCAAGCAGAGCCGTGAAGAAGCGCTGGAAAAGGCGCTGGACACGATGGAGCGCGCCGTAAAAGCCTGCGATGAGGCGGGCTACGGGGACTGCATCCTCTGCCCCGAGACGATGGGCAAGGTGAACCAGCTGGGCACGCTGGACGAGGTGCTGGCTCTATGCGAGGTCGACCCGCGCATCACGCCCTGCATCGATTTTGGCCACCTGTACGCCCGCAGCTGCGGCGTGCAGTTTGCCGACGCCACCGCCGCCGCCGACTACGCCGCCCTGCTGGACACGCTGGCCACGCCGGGCTGGGGGATGACCGCGCCGTGCATTTCCACGCCCATTTCTCCCGCATCGCCTACACCAAGGGCGGCGAGAAGTGCCACCTGACCTTTGCCGATACCGAGTACGGCCCGCCCCATGCACCGCTGCTGGCGCTGCTCAAGGAGCGTCATTTGGCCCCGACGATCATCTGTGAATCCGCCGGGACCCAGGCCGAGGACGCCGCCGCGCTGGTCCAGGGGTACGCAGCGCTGTAAATTGGACAAAAAATATCAATTTTCCCGCAAAAAAGTCCGAACAGGACTTGCAAAATTGCTTTTCATCCTGTAAAATAAATACAGGTATGTATTTTGTAATTTATGGAGGAATTTTTATATGATTTCTGCAGGCGAATTTCGCAACGGCGTCACCTTCGAGCAGGACGGCCAGGTCCTTCAGGTCGTTGAGTTCCAGCACGTCAAGCCCGGCAAGGGCGCTGCTTTCGTGCGCACCAAGACCAAGAACGTCATCACCGGCTCTGTCGTTGAGACCAGCTACAACCCCACCGCTAAGTTCCCTCAGGCTTTCATCGAGCGCAAAGAGGTCACCTACTCCTACGAGGATGGCGATCTGTACCACTTCATGGATGTTGAGACCTACGACGACATCCCCGTTGGCGCTGCCGATGTGCCCGACAACTTCAAGTTCTGCAAGGAGAACGATACCTGCAAGCTGCTGAGCTACAAGGGCAAAGTCTTCAGCGTTGAGATCCCCAACTTTGTTGAGCTGGAAGTTACCGAGACTGAGCCGGGTTTCAAGGGCAACACCGCTACCAACACCCTGAAGCCCGCTAAGGTCGAGACTGGCGCTGAGATCCGCGTGCCCCTGTTCATCAACGAGGGCGACAAGATCCGCATCGATACCCGCACCGGCGAGTATATGGAGCGCGTGAACTGATTAGGTTCTCTTTGCCGGGCCTGGCCGTACCGCCGCGCCCGGCATTTTTTAACATTAGGGAGGATTTTGACTATGGCTATGGACTTGAATGCAAAGGCTGCCTACATCCGCGGCCTGATGACCGGTATGGAGTTTGACCCCGCCAGCAAGAACGGCAAGGTCATTGCCGCCATGATGGACCTGCTGGAAGAGATGGCTGCCCAGGTGGTCGAGCATGACAACGCCCTGGACCAGGTCTACGATGAGCTGGAGACCCTGGACCAGGATGTGGACGACATCGTGAGTGACCTGTACGCTGACGAGGACGAGGACGACGACGCCGAAGAGGACAGCGACGAGGGCCTGTACGAGGTCACCTGCCCCAACTGCGGCAAAGTCTCCACTGTGGACGAGGAGACCCTGCTGGATCAGACCCAGGAGCTGGTCTGCCCCTACTGCAATGCCTCTTTTGACATTGAGCTGGAAGGCACCGAGGACGAGCAGCCCGAGGATAACGACCAGTAAGTAAAAACGATGCGGCCCGGTGGAAACACCGGGCCTTTTTGGTATGCAAAGGAGGTGGGGCGGATGCTGACGGCGGCAAAACTTGTGCTGCCCGCTTTGGCGGCGGCACTGTTTGTGTGGGGCGCGGCGTGGTGCGTGGTGCGCACGCTGCGGCCGCAGATGGCGGATACTGCGGCTGTTGGCGGTGAGCCACCCCGCAGCAGCAAGGCCATGGCGGCGCTGGCCGGGCTGCTGTTTGTGTGCGTACTGCAGCTGGTGTTCTGCCATGCGGCGCAGGCAAACAACCCCGGCGTGGGGCTGGCCCAGGCCATGGAGTGGCAGTTTTACGGCAACACCGACGCGCGGCATTACATCGACCTGGCGCACGGCTACTCCGGCGGCGAGGGAATTGACCGACAAGTTCTTTCCACTCGTGCATTTGTACAGGCAGCTATCCGCTGCTGGGGCTGGCTGTGCAGGGGCCGCTGTTTGCCGGGGCGGCGGTATCGCTGTACACCCTGGTCAGCCGCCGGCGCCAGGCGGTGCTGACGCTGGCCCTGCTGATGGCCAGCCCGGCGGCTGTATTTTTTGCCGTGCCGATGACCGAAAGCCTGTTTTTGCTGGTGACTGTGCGCTACGTGCTGGCGTGGGATCGGCGGCAGTGGGGCCGCTGTGCGGTGCTGGGTGTGCTGGCCGGGTTGTGCCGCGCCCCCGGCGGACTGCTGCTGGGGCTGGCGGCGCTGGAACTGGCGGCCGCATGGCGCCAGGGAAAGCGGCCCGCGCTGGCAAGTATCCCGGCTATGCTGGCCCCGGCGGCGGGGCTGGGGCTGTACTTTGGGCTGAACCAGGCTGTGTATGGCCGCTGGAACCAGTACAGCGTGTACCAGTGGGAGCACTGGGGCCAAAAACTGGGCCTGTTTACCAATACTGTGCGCTACCATTTGGATTATATGGCCAGCTGGTGGGAGGATAACCGCAAGGCGGCGGTGGGCATCTGCCTGGCGGCGATACTCTGCATCCTGTTGGCGCTGGGGCTGCTGGCGGCACGGCGCCTGCGGCCGTTTTTTGGCCTGGCCTTCCTGGTCGATGGGCGCAACCTGGCTGTTGAGCGCCCCGCGGTACGCACAACGCCGGTGGCACTGGCGCTTCATCGAGCCGCTGGCGGTGCAGGTGATGGTGAGCGTGGTGTATACCTGGCAGTATCTGCACGGCTGGCCGATCTACTGAGCTGTTGCAGGATAAGAAAAGAGCCTGTCTCGGGGAAGGAGACAGGCTCTTTTGTTGTTAGTATGGTGAAAAATTACTTTTTCTGCAGTGCGCCCTGCAGCATGATGTCACCGAAGCGTTGTACAGGCCCACCTTGTTGGCCTGGCGGACGATGCGTCAAGGGGCTTTATTATAGCCATCGACGTTTTTTGGTGGTGCTGAGCACCTGCAAACTTTAATCGCTCATCGAGCCGTAGTAAATATCGTTGCCGCAGCGCACCAGCGGGCGGCCCTTATAGGTCAGTTTCGGGGTATAAGCCATATCTGAAACCTTCTTTCTCGTTAGTCAATACTACATTATAGCATAGTTTTGGAGGGAATACAAATTTTAATTTTTCCCCCCCAAAGCTCGTTTTTCCAGCTTATCCTCCGTTTTCCTCGTTGAGGGCGACCTGCTCGGTCAGGATGCGGACTTTGCTGTCCAGCTGGCTGAGGCGGATGGACATGAAGAACTGCTTGGCCAGCAGCAAAAAGATGATGACCACATACACAAAGTTGATGGGGCTCATGAAGCCCAGCAGGTTGGCGGCCCAGTAGGCGATGCCGGGGAAGATGGCCAGGATCAGCAAAGCGGCGCTGAACAGCAGCCAGAAGATCGTATCCTCGATCTGGACTTTTGCGTGGCGCACGCGGCGCAGGATGTACCACGCTGTGACCAGCTGCCAAAGATCAGGCAGATGCGGATAAGCGTTTGGTCGAACATTTTTACAGGCTCCTTTCGGGATAGGGGTCGCGGTGTCGCGCTTGCGGAACCACTGGATCAGCAGATGGAGATGGACATTTTGACCATATACTGCACGCTGCGCCAGAACGTCAGGTAGCTCTGGCCCGCGGTGCGCTCGCCCATTTCCACCTGCACTTCCTTGACTTTGGCACCGTTTTTGATCAGGTAACTGATGGTATCGGCTCGGGCCATAGTTCAAATTTTGGGCAAATTCTTGCATCAGGCGGCGGTTGAACATCCGCATGCCGCTGGTGGGGTCGCAGATGGCGCGGCCCGTGGTGAGCCTGATGGACCAGCTGATGATGTAGCTGCCCAGCATGCGCAGGGTCTTGGGCTTTTTCACGGTCAGGAACCGGCTGCCGATGACGATGTCGTTGCCCTCCTCCAGCGCCTCCAGCATGGGGGCAATGAACTCCGGCTTATGCTGGCCGTCGGCGTCCAGCTGCATGGCGCAGTCGTAGTCGTTCTCGGCCGCATAGCGCAGGCCGGTCTGGAACGCGCCCGCCAGCCCCAGGTTGACCGGCAGATCGATGAGCCGGTAGCCGTGGGCGCGGCAGACGGCGGCGGTCTTGTCGCGGCTGCCATCGTTGACGACCACGTAATCATACTGTGGATAACCGCGGGTCAGCTCTTCGACGACCTGCACGATGTTGGCTTCCTCGTTGTGCGCGGGGATGACGATGAGTAATTTAGACATCTTAGCTCCTTTTGGCAGACGTTACGGCTTCCATCATTGTAGCAAAGACAGCCTGCCATGTAAAGTGGCTGCAAAGGTTTTGGCGGGCGTTTTCGGCGCGGGTGCGGGCCGCAGCGGGGTCCGCCAGCAGCGTTTCCAGCCCTGCGCGGATGGTCTCGGGCGCGGCGTTTGCCAAAAACACCGCGTAGTCGTCCCCGGGCAGCAGCTCGTCGGTGCCCGCCGTGCGGGTCGTCACGATGGGGCAGCGGCAGGCCGCCGCCTCGAGCAGCGTCGTGGGGAAGCCCTCGGCGTACTCGGTGGGCAGACAATAGGCGTCTGCCTGTGTCAGCAGCTGGACGATCTGCTCATGCGGCAGCGCCCCCAGCGCATGGATACCGCCGCCCAGCGCGGCCAGAGCGGCCTCCTCGGGGCCGGTGCCCGCCACGGCCAGCGTACAGCCCGGAATGCCCTGCACGGCCTGAGCCAGCCGCAGCGCGCCCTTCTCCGGGATGAGCCGCCCGACAAAGGCGACGAGCCTGCCGTCCGCGGGCACGTTCAGCCTCCTGCGCCAGTCAACCGCGTTGTCCGCGTGGGCCAGCCGTTCCAGCTCGGCAGGGTCCACGGCGTTGGGCAGTCGGCCCTCCGCCTGGATGCCGAACGTTTTCAGCCAGCGGCAGACATCCCCGGAGACACCGTAGAACGGGAACCCGCAGCGGCGGATGCTGCCGCAGGCTGCGTGCTCATACGCCTTGCCCAGCGCCCCGGCCAGCCCGCCGTGCAGCATATAGCCAGTGGAGTGGTCGATGACCAGCGCCGGGATGCCGCGCCGCTTACACTGCCGTGCGGCCCAGACGCTTTGCGTGTACATCCGGGTCTGGATGACCGCAAAGTCGATGCCCTGCGCCCACAGGTCGTCTGCATCGGCAAGGGGCTTTAACACGGGGAACCGCCCGCCCATGACAGGCCAGGACGGCAGACGGTAGATTTCGATGCCGTCGGCATCACGCTCCCGCGCGGGCAGGCCCGGCAGCGACGCCGTGACGACAAGGGCGCGATGCCCTGCCGCCACACACCGCCGCGCCAGATTCCAGGTATACCGCTCGACCCCGCCGGGGGTGGGGAGGTATTGCGTTGAGAAGAAACAGATAACCATTATAGTTGGCCTTTTCAAAATAATAGATAATAAATAATAAATAATAAATAATGTGGTGTTTTCGCCTGAAGGCGAAAACAAAATTTTGAGCGCCGTCCCGCGGCGCGGTCCACCAAATTTATTATTTCTTATTTCTTATTTTTTATTTGCAAAGCAGTCACCTTGCAATAATCGCCAGCATAATATTCACGACCATCCCCGCCTGTACCAGTGCAAGCGCGGCCACAAGGCGGGTCTGGGCGGTGTCCTCGTCCGGCACGGCGGCCGGGCGGCGGGGCAGGCAGGTCAGCAGCAGGGCGGGCAGCACGGGCAGGAAATATCGCCCCTGCAGGCCGTACAGCGTGTCGTAATGGGTGGGTGTCCACAAAAGGCACCCGGCCACGGCCAGCAGGCAGCAGAGCACCGCCGCCGCGCAGCACCAGCCGCGCGCCTTACCGGCAGGCTTCATCACCGCGCCCTGCACGGGCAGCGCCGCGTAGGCCAGCAGCAGGTAGAGCGCCACCACCCAGAACCAGGCCAGGTCCAGCGTGTAGTAGCTTAGGCTGCCGCCTACCAGCGTGCGCAGGTAATGGTCGCCGTTTTGCACGGCGCTGCGCACAAACAGCAGCATCGTGTCCACGGGATGGCGCAGGATATAGCCCGGCGTGTAGGTGGCTTTGTCGGCCTCGTCCGCCGTGCTCTGGGTGCTGCGGGTCGCGCGGGCGGCCTCGACCTCCTGCGCCAGCACCGTGCGGTCCAGTGGGATGCGGTCGTCCATGGTGCCGACGTCCACACCCAGCGCGGCGAAGCTCTCGACACAGCTAGTCAGGTTAAACAGCTGCTTGTAGGCCTGCACCGCGCCGCCCTCGGCAAAATAGGGCAGGTAGGCGTCCGCGTTGCCGTCGGTCACGTCGGTGCCCAGCAGCGCATAGGAGGCCATCGTGTAAAATGCCTGGCCGTCGGTGTAGCTGTTGGCCCTGTCGGGCGAAAAGAGGAAACTCTGCCCCAGCACCGCCGGGCTGACGTCGCCCTCCTGCATGGCCTGCACCCAGAATGCGACCTCGCGGGCCGCGGGGCTGCGGTTGTCGTCCACGTAATAATACAGCCGCTTGACGTAGTTTTCCAGCGTACTCTCGCCGCAGATCTCGGCCTCGTAGGCTTCGTCCGGCTCTGCGGGGCGGCTCTTGACCGTGCGGTCTGCGTCCTCCGCTGCCGTGGTCTGCACTGCGGTCTGCCCGCTGCGCAGCGTATCGGTCAGAAGGCCCGTATTCAGCAGCAGCGCCAGCGCCAGACAGGCGGCCAGATAGGCGCACTTCTTCGCCCTGGCGTGGTGCCCCAGCCGCGCGGCGGGCACCAGTAGCAGCAGTGCCGCCAGCGGCAGATAGACGAGCTTGCCCGGGGCCAGCAGCACGCCGCAGAACAGCAGCGCCGTCAGCCGGGCGGGGGAGAGCGCCTTTTTCTGATTCGGGCCGAACGCCGCGTCCATCAGCAGCGCCGTGAACACAAAGCACAGCCCCAGCAGCGCCGCGTCGCGGCTGAAGCTGGCGGCGAGGTGCAGCGTCATGGGCAGCAGCGCGGCCACGGTAAAGACCCGCTTGCCGAACGGCGCGGTCTTGACCGCCAGCGCCGCCAGCGCCGCAAAGAGCAGCAGATTTGCAAGCCGCCCCAAAAACAGCGCGGGCGCAAAGCCAAAATGCAGCACATAGGCCAGAAATACCGCCGCCGCACTGACGACGTACAGAAGCGGGTTCTGGTCGGTCTGCAATTCATTATATTCCTGATGGCTGTCAAAGGGCTGGTCTGTGGTGGTGAACAGCTGGGAGGTGAACGCCTCCCACGTAAAGACCGTCGTGTTCTCGTTTTGCAGGTCGGCGTCCTCGTCACCGACGCGGCGGAAGCTCGTCGTCGTGGGCACCTTGCCCATCCGCCACTCGTCGTGGGACAGGTCGTTGGCCCAGCGGCAGGCCAGCGTAAAGCTCTGGTTGATGTGGTATTTCTCGTCGGGCGCAGCATAAGGCGGCAGCACAAAGCTGTACAGCAGTCCAAAGCCGAGCACCAGCACAAAAACAAGACGGTGCAGTGCCAGTTTTTTGCTAAGCACCGCCCACACGGCCAGCGCGGCCAGCACCGCGGCCAGCCCGCCCACAAGCAGGAAGAACCGCGTCAGGTAGCCGCCGATGCGCTGATAGGTGATCTGCATTGCCATCGTGCCGTCGATCGCACGGTCATCCACGGCCATCTGCTCCTTCCAGAGCGCGACACCGTCGCTGTGGCCGATAGCCAAAATCGCGTCCGTCGCGTAGTGCGGCGTGACGGCCAGCTTGTAGCGGCGGCCCTCCTGCCCGGTCACGGCGGGGTCCATCCCCAGGGTCGTGTACTGGTCGGGCACGATGTAGTCCATCGTGCCGACGGAGCGGGACAACTCCTCGCCGGTGTCGGCGTCGTAGAGCACAACGTCCAGCGCGCCGCAGGGCTGGTCACCCGGCAGGTAAAATTCAAGACCTATCGTCAAAATGTCCTTGTCGTAGGTAAAGACCTGCGTTGCGGTCTGGCCGTCCTGCAAAAGCTCGGCCCGCAGGAAGTCGGTGACGATCTCACTGCGGCCCTTGCCCACATCGGGCCGGACCTTCGCCAGCCAGATCAGCACCACGCCCGCCAGCAGCACGACAAGCGTTGCCAGTGCTGCCAGCAGGGGGGTATGTTTTTTGTTTTTCATGAAATCTCCTTCCGTTAGGCCGTAGGGGCGGATGCTCGCATCCGCCCGCGGGTCGATGCAAGCATCGACCCCTACAGCCGCCCGCAAGTTTAGCGTTACAATTCCACCTGAAACGCCTTTTTCACAGCGTCGTTCCAGCGTCCGTCCCCGCGCAGGATCTTCTCCACCGCTCCGCGGACGGCACCCTCGCCGCCGCGCTGGGGGCAGATATAGTCGGCGCGCACCCGCACCTCCGGCGCGGCATCCGCCGGGCAGGCCACAAAGCCGCACAGCGCCATGGCCGCCAGATCGTTCAGGTCGTCGCCACAGTAGGCGACATCGTCCCGCGCGTAGCCGTTTTCAGCCATGAAATCCCGCAGGAACGCGGCTTTTTTGCCAACATTCTGGTAGATGTCGGTGATTTTCAAATCTGCGGCGCGGCGGCGCACTGCCTCGCACTCGCGCCCGGTGCAGATCATCACGCGGATGCCCGCCGTGCGCGCCAGCACCAGCCCGGCGCCGTCCTTGATGGCAAATTTCTTCAGCTCATTGCCGGTGGCGTCGTAGTAGACGCCGCCGTCGGTCATCGTGCCGTCCACGTCCAGCACCAGCAGTCGTATCATCGTCAGACCCTCTCGTACTCGCTGGGGGTGATAAATTCCACGGGCAGACCCGCTGCGCGGATGGCCCCCGCCATCTGGGCATTGTAGGCCGCACCGCGCCCGGTATGGGTGTGCAGGCCCTCGTCCGCGTAGGCGGCAGTGCCCGGCCTGTAGCCGTCGGCACCGGCCAGCAGCACCCGCGCCGCGCCGCACTGGCGCAGCAGACGCAGCAGCATCAGCACGCTGTTGCCGCCCTGCGCGTCGGTGGCGGACAGCCGGTCATAGTTGACCACCGCCGCGTCCTTGTCGGCGCGCAGGTTGCTGGTCAGGATCAGCGGGCAGGGGTAGGCGGCATCCACGTCAAAGCGTTTTGCGTTCGTGAAAAACGCATAGTCGGGCGTCACAAAATCCGGCACAAAGTTGGCCGAGACTGTCATGTCGGCCTGCGCGGCTGCTACAGCGGCACGGCCAGCCTCGGCAGCCAGGCTGCCGCCGGGGGCCAGCACCAGCACGATCTTGCCCGCAAAGGCCCTCTGCAGGGCGGCCAGTGCGCCTGCGTCGTCGATGCGGCGGTTCTTGTACTCGGTGTAGAGCGTGTCGGCGTAGGCGGCATCAAACACAGTCTTTTTGTTCGGCGCGATGGCCGCCAGAATATGGTTGATGTCCCGGTTGGTCAGATCGCCCTTGTCAAGGTAATGCTCGGCATAGTTGCGGTGCAGATTGAACTTGGCCGACAGGAAGTACGCCGGGGTGTAGCCCCACGCGCAGTTGCCCTTGATGGGCGCAATGTGGTCCTGAATGGCATCCATGAGGTCGTCAATGTTGTAGTGGCCGCCGAAGTACTCATTCATATAGTCGGCAATCAGCTCAATGGGCAGGTTGCCGGGAATGCGCCCCATGCCCATCAGGCTGCCGTCCACAGTGGTATCGCGGCCCAGGTGCTTGTCCAGAAATTCCTGCGCCAGGCAGAAAGAGAGCGCCATGTTCTCATGCAGGTGCAGCCCCACGCGGATATCCGGGGCCAGGTTATGGTCGGCCAGGCTGACGATGCGCTCTAAATCCCGGCGGCGCATACTGCCGAAGGTATCCACAATGGAGAACTGCCACGGGTGGATGGCGTTGACCTGGTCAAAGATCCACAACAGGTCCTTGTCGGCGTAGCCCATAATGTTGATGGGGTTGATGGACAGCTTGTAGCCCAATTCTTTGATGCGGCGGGCAAAGTCCATGCCGTCGCGGATGTCGTAGTCATGGGCGGTGATACGGATGATTTCAATGCCGCGGCCGTCGTAGGGGGACAGCTTGGCAATATCGTAGTTGGAGCGCATGGCCATGCCGGAGTACATCGTGTGGCCGCGCTGGCCCTCGTCGGGCAGCAGGCGGTTCAGCTCCTCGATGGTGTTGCAGACGGTGACGTCGGGGTCGTAGCCGTCCACATTGCGCAGGAAGCCGACCTCGACGACGTCCACGCCCGCGCGGGTCAGCGTCTGGATGATGCGGCGGGCGGAGCCGAAGCCCCAGTGCCAGCTGTTCACATAGCCGCCGTCACGCAGGGTGCAGTCCAGCAGTTTAATATCAGCCATGCTGCTTCTCCTTCAAAATTTCATTGACCAGCGCCAGATCCTTCGGCGTGTCCACGCTGACCGTCTTGTAGGGGCTTACGATGGCGTGGACCTTGTGGCCGTTCTCAATAAAGCGCATCATATCGTTCTCCTCGGCCTTTTCAAGGATGGATTTGGGGGTGGCGTGGTAGAATGCCAGCGCCTGCTTGCTGTACAGCTGGATGCCGGTGACCTTCTCGTACTCGAAGTCGAGGGTGCCTTCGGGTAGGGGATGGGGCTGCGGGAGATGAGCAGGATCTCCCGCGCCGCATTGGTGACGACCTTCTGGTTGGAGAAGTCGATGACGTCGGCGGGATGCTCCATAATGTTGGTGAGGACGCGACGTAGCAGGGGTCCTCGGGCAGGGTATCAGGCAGGATGAGGTCAAAGGCGGCGGGGTTGACCAGCGGCTCGTCGCCCATCAGCTGCAGGTAAAGGTCGGCATCCTCGACGGTGCTGACCTCCCAGATGCGGCCGGTAGGGGTATCGTGGTCGGGGCTGGTCATCAGATAGCGCATGCCGTAGGTCTTGCAGGCATCGGCGATGCGCTCGTCATCGGTAGCGATGAGGACGTCGTCCAGCTTGGGGCAGGCTTTGGCGGCCTGGTAGACCCACCAGATCATGGGTTTGCCCAGCACATCCGCCAGCGGCTTGCCGGGCATACGGGTGCTTGCATAACGGGCAGGGATCACAGCGATTGTTTTCATGGTTGTACCTCGCTTACACGGCGGCCTGAACAGCCGCCTCTATCGTTTGGCATACGCCGTCAAAGTGGCGGTCTATGTCCAAATTGGTGAACCGCAGAACCCTGATATGGTTCTGTGCGAAAAACTCTGTGCGCAGACTGTCGGTCTGCTGTTGCTCGGGCGTGTAATGCCGTGCCCCGTCCAGCTCGATGACAAGCCTTGTTTTTGCGCAGTAGAAATCAGCGATATAGCCGCCGATGGGCTTTTGGCGCTGGAAGCGCGGGGTGAAGGTGCGGAGGAAGCAATACCACAATTTACGCTCCCATGGGGTCATATCTCTGCGAAGCTGCTTTGCCAGCGGTACGTTTTTTCGATTGTAGTAAAGCATTGCACATATCCTTTCACGGGTGCCTTTGGGAAGGTTCTCTCCCTCCGGCGCTCCGCGCCACCTCCCTCGCAGAGGGAGGCAAGGCGCCTTGGCCCCCTCTGCGAGGGGGCTCCGCCCGCAGGCGGTGGGGGAGAGAACCTCCCGGCCGGATGCCGTTTCCCCCGCGCATCAGACCAGTTCCTCGCCTCCTCCAGCGTCAGCAGAATCTTCTCATCCGCCGCGGTGAAGCCGCGCAGGACGAAGCTCTGCACGGTGACGGCACGGGCGAATTTGAAGGGAAGGCAGAAGTTCAGCACTTCGCTGGGCATCGTGCGCTCTAAGATCACCGCGTCGGGGAACAGGGCGTGGTAGTCGGTGGTGTCCCGCGGGTGGGTCTTGATGAACAGCGGCCCGGCGGTGTATTTGGCGGCAACTGCTTTGAACATCGCGTTCTGCTCAGCTTGTGTCATCAGGCCGTCGGCCACAAAGCTGCGGGGCAGCAAAAGCGTCGCGCCGTCTGCCTTCTCGGGCAGGGGCTGCGTCAAAAATACGCGGCGCACCATCGCTTTTTCGTCGTCGGTCAGGCTCTCTAACAGTTTGGCCTTGCTGTCCGTCACCATGCGGTCCGCCGAAAACAGCGTACACCGTGCGGCGTCCTCACTCTCGACGCGGACGCACCACGGGCTGTCGCCCCAGTAAAGGTAGCCTTTTCCGGTGCGCTGCTTCCCGGCAAAATCGGCCGCGGCGCGCTGGTCGGTGACAAGGTGCTGGTCGGGCCGAGGGTGCTGGCGAAGGTGTCCTCGCACAGGATATACCCGGCATGGCAGTCCTGCAGGTAGCGGCCCAGCACGCTCCAATCGTTGTGGATATAGACATTTTCAAACGCTGCACGGTTCAATTTCCAGCCGCACAGCTTCTCAAAGGCGCGGGCCGCGCGCCGGTGGGCAAACAGCCCCGTCACGGTCCCGGGCCAGCGCGTCTCGTCCACAAGGACAGTCTTGACCACGCCCGTCGCGTCCAGACGTGCCGCCAGCGCGGCGGTGTCGGGCACGGAGGCTGAGAGCACCATCGTGTGGGGCTTGCCGGCGCAGCGCCCGGCCCGCAGCAGATCGACCAAGACCTGATACGCGGTGTGGCAGATGTACAAATTCGGTTTCATGCGTTACTCCTGCACGAGCTTGACCGGCGGGAAGTGGATGCGGCCCCAGCCGGAGGCCCACTCGGGCATGGTCAGGTCGCTGTTGGTGACCTCGAAGGCAAACTCGGTCACGGGCTTGTCCAGGCAGACGGCCTGGGCCAGCGCGCCATCGAAGATGTCGAGGTAGAAGAAATACTGGCCCTCGCCCAAAAGACTTGGGTCGAACTCAAACACCGTGGTGTAGAGTTTGCCCGGCTCGGCGGCGCCCAGGTCCACCGGGTGGGTGATGCCCACGGGGCTGGAATCCCGCGCGTGGAGGTTCATCTTCATGTGGATGCCTGCGAAAGGCTCGGACACGCGCCAGGTGATTTTCACCCGCATCTTTTCGGTATCGGCAAACACGCTCGACTCCTTGCCGACGAAATCCAGCGTTTCCAGCCGGAACCGCTTGCCCGCGCTGCCGGTCATGCGGGCCACGTCAGCCAGGTCGTAGTGGACGACGTTAACGTCGGTAGTGTCCATGTAGACGGCGATGGCCTGTTCGACGTCGCCGTCGAAGATGACCCTGCCTTTATCCAGCACCACGCAGCGGGTGCACAGCTGGCGGATGGTGGACATATTATGGCTGACGTAGAGCACGGTGCGGCCGTCCTGGTTGGCGACATCGCTCATTTTGCCCAGGCATTTCTGCTGGAACTTCATGTCGCCCACGGCCAGGACCTCGTCCATGATCATGATCTCGCTGTCCAGGTGGGCAGCGACGGAGAATGCCAGCTTGACGAACATGCCGCTGGAATAGCGCTTGACGGGCGGTGTCGATGAAGTCGCCGCACTCGAAAATTCGATGATCTGGGGCAGTTTGGCGTCGATCTCGGCCTTGGTCATGCCGAAGATCGCGCCGTTGAGGTAGACGTTTTCGCGGCCGGTCATTTCGGGGTGGAAGCCGGTGCCGACTTCCAGCATGGAGGCCACGCGGCCGCGAATTTTGATCTCGCCCTCGGTGGGGGCGGTGATGCGGGACAGCAGCTTGAGCAGCGTGGATTTGCCCGCGCCGTTGCGGCCAATGATGCCCAGGGCCTCACCCTGGTAGACGGTCAGGTCCACGCCGTTCAGTGCCATAAAGGTCTGGCCGAAGAGGCGCTGGTCGGTGCCAATCAGGGTGTTGGGGTCCTCTTTGCCGCGGTTGCGCGCCCACCAGCTTTGCAGGTCGCCGCGCAGCGTGCCGCCGCCGATCTGGCCGAGCTTGTACTGCTTTTTTAACCCGTGACTTCGATAACGGGGCGTTTTTCGGTTGTAGCCATAGTTGCGCCCCTCTTACACGGTATCCATAAAGTTTTTCGATGCGGCTGAACAGCACCACGCCCAGCACCAGCGCCGCCGCGGTGAACACCAGGCTGTACACGATGCCAAAGGTGGTGACCGTGCCGGTACCCAGCGTTGCCATGCGGAAAATCTCGATGGGCGAGGTCATGGGGTTGAGCTGGACGAGCACCCGCAGGCGCGGGGAGTTGATTCCAGCATCGACAGCGGGTAGACCACGGGGGAGGCGTACATCCACAGCTGTACGCCGAAGCCCACGGCAATGGCGAGGTCGCGGTACTTGGTGGTGAAGGACGACACGATGATGCCGACACCCAGGCCCAGCAGCATGACCTCGAGCATGACGAAGGGTATGGCCAGCAGCCACAGCGTGAAGTGTATGCCGCTGCCCGTGGCGAAGAAGTAGATCCAGAAGATCAGGTACATGGCCGCCTGAATGAAGAAGTTGATTAGGCTTGTCAGCACCTGACTGACGGGCATCGTCAGGCGCGGAAAGTACACCTTGCCGAATATCTGTGAGTTTGTGACAAACGTGTTGGCCGTGTTGTTGACGCAGTTGGCGAAGAAAGTCCACAAGGTGTTGCCGGCCATGTAAAACAGGAAAAGCCGGGCACGCCGTCGGTGGGCATATTGGCCATGCCGCCGAACACAACGTTGAAAATCACGGTGGTGATGAGCGGGTTCAGAATGATCCACGCGGGGCCCAGGATCGTCTGCTTGTACAGCACGGTAAGTTGCGCTTGACGAACATCACAATTAGGTCACGGTAGCGCCAGAGCTCCTGCAGGTCGATGTCAAACCACCCGGTTTTGGGGCGGATGACGGTCGTCCAGCCATCGGCAGGGAGGGTATGATTGTTTTCAGCCATGGAGGGCACCTTTTCCTTTTATATATTGGGCGATAGTTTGCATACTAATAGATATTACATTTTACCATGAAATGGGGGAAAAAGCAACTGATCGTGGACGAGAACGGTCAGTCCGTGACGGTGAAAGGCACTGATGGTACTGTGTATGTGCAGGGGACCAGTGATGTGACCGTTACTGTGGGGAGCTACAGCACTAATGTGGATACCTCCGGTGCCGCCACCGCCGACAGCTGGTCCGACTACGCCGTGGACAAGGCATAAACCAACGCAGTAAATTTCAGCATAAAATAAGCCCTGCACCGGAACCTACAGCTACCGGTGCAGGGCTTATTATGGTATAATGAAGAAAATGCGGAGGTACCCCTATGGTACTGCCTCCTCAGGGATGTACTTTTTTGACTGTTGCAGGTGCTCGTTCGTTTATAACAGTCAGATAAATCGAAATTTGACAAAGGAGTGTGATTATATGGGTAAAGCGATTTTGGCAGTAATTGTTACATTGATTGTTGGTTATTTAGGTACGGTCGTAGGACTTGAACTTTTAGGTAATTGGGATGAGTTTGGATTGCTCATTGCTATTGCAGTAATGGGTGCTTTTATCATCTACTTCAATGACAAGAAGTAAGACAACTTCCAGTTTGACGGAGTAATGGATATGAAAATCCGAGAAGTGAATGAGAATAAAAAGCAATTTATAGCATTATTGTTATTAGCTGATGAACAAGAGAATATGATTGACCGTTATCTTGAAAAAGGTACTATGTATGTACTTGAAGATAATGATGTAAAAGCTGAATGTGTTGTCACCGATGAAGGTAACGGAATACTTGAAATCAAGAATATTGCGGTTGATCCGAAATATCATGGAATGGGATATGGGAAAGCATTGATTGACTTCCTTGCAAGTAAATATGCAGATGAATATTCTATTTTGCAGGTTGGAACAGGTGACAGCCCGTTGACCGTACCGTTTTATGAAAAATGCGGATTTGTCCGCTCTCACAATATTCCGAATTTCTTTACGGACAATTATGACCACCCAATTTATGAGGGCGGTGTACAGTTAATAGATATGGTATATTTGCAAAGATGTTTATAACTTCAAGTTTATCTCCTTGCTGCTGTACTATACAAGATATGCGCCCCTGCTCCCGCCGGGGTGGCTGCCATAGAAAAAGGGAGGCACCGCCGCGCGGTGCCTCCCTTTTCACATTTTATGCAGAAAGCTGAAAATCAGACGTTGAAGGTCTTATTCTTGATCTCGCCCACAACCTTGGCGGTGAAATCTTCCAGAGACATCGTGGTGGTCTCGCCCTTGCGGTCACGGACGCTGATGTTGTTGGCTTCGACTTCCTTGGCGCCGAGGACCAGCATATACGGCACGCGGTCGACCTGCTGGGCCTGGCGGATCTTGTAGCCGATCTTCTCGTTGGACTCATCCAGCACGGCGCGGATGCCGGCGGCCTTCAGCTTGGCGTTGACGGCGCGGGCGTAGTCCAGCGTCTTCTCGCTGACGGGCAGGACCTTGACCTGCGTCGGGGCCAGCCAGGTGGGAAACGGCCCTTCGTCTCCTCGATCAGGTAAGCCATGAAGCGGTCCAGAGAGCCGAGGATCGCGCGATGCAGCACGACGGTCTTTTCGCTGCCGTCCTTGTCCACGTAGGTCAGGTGGAACTTGGCGGGCAGGCAGAAGTCCAGCTGGCAGGTGGACAGGGTGTACTCGGCACCGACAGCGGGCTTGACGTTGACGTCCAGCTTCGGGCCGTAGAAGGCGGCCTCGCCGATCTCCTCGGTAAAGTGGATGCCCAGCTCGGTCAGGACCTCGCGCAGGGCGTTCTCGGCATGGTTCCACATGGCGTCGTCGTCATGGTACTTCTTCTTGTCGGCGGGGTCGCGCAGGGACAGCACGCAGCGGTAATCGGTGATGTTGAAGTCCTTGTAGACGTCGAAAATCAGCGCGCAGACGTTGGCAACCTCGCTCTTGATCTGCTCGGGCGTGCAGAACAGGTGCGCGTCGTTCTGGCAGAAGTGACGGCCGCGCTCGATGCCCTTCAGGGTGCCGGAGGACTCATAGCGGAAGTCGTGGGCGATCTCGCCGATGCGGATGGGCAGCTGGCGGTAGCTGTGGGGCTGGTTGGCGTAGATCATCATGTGGTGGGGGCAGTTCATCGGGCGCAGCACGTAGCCTCGCCCTCCATCTCCATAGCGGGGAACATGTTCTCGCGGTAGTGATCCCAGTGGCCGGAGGTGCGGTACAGGTTCACGGTGCCGATGCAGGGAGGTCATGACGTGCAGATAGCCGCGCTCACGCTCCTTGCCCTTGATGTAATCCTCCAGCTGCTGCCAGACGGTGTAGCCGTTGGGCAGGAACATCGGCAGGCCGCGGCCGACCAGGTCGTCGGTCATAAACAGGCGCATTTCCTTGCCGATCTTGCGGTGGTCGCGCTCGCGGGCCTCCTGCTGCTGCTTCTCCCAGGCGTCCAGCTCCTCCTGATTGCGGAAAGCTACGCCGTTGATGCGGGTCAGCATCTTGTTCTCTTTGTCGTTCTTCCAGTAAGCGCCGGACTGCTGGGTGATCTTGAACGCCTTCAGCGCCTTGGTGTAGCACAGGTGGGGTCCGATGCACATGTCGACGTACTCGCCCTGCTGGTAGAAGCTGAACTCGGTCTCCTCGGCCAGGTCAGCCATATGCTCGATCTTGTAGTGCTCCTGGCGATCTTCCATCAGCTTGACGGCCTCGGCGCGGGGCAGGATGAAAGGCTTGATGGGAAGATTCTCTTTGCAGATCTTCTTCATCTCTTTCTCGATGGCGGCCAGGTCCTCGTCGGTCAGCTTGGTGTCGCCGAGGTCGACGTCGTAGTAGAAGCCGTTCTCGGTGGCGGGACCGAAAGCAAAGTCAGCCTGGGGGTACAGGCGCTTGATGGCCTGGGCCATGATATGGGCAGCAGTGTGGCGCAGGACATGCAGCTCCTGGTCCTGCGGGCACTCGGCGACGGTACCGTCTTTGTAGATGATCTTCATGATTGTACGCTCCTTTTGCAATTGCACAAAAATGCAATAAAAAATGCTCCATCCCTCGCTTACAAAAGGGATGAAGCATGCAGCTCCACGGTTCCACCCAGATTGCGCTTCTATATAGGTAAGCGCCGCTCGTGCCGGCTGTAACGGGCCGTACCCGGCGGAGGTTCGCCCCCGCGCTCGGCAGTGGTAAGGCAGCTGCGCACAAAACCGCTTGCACCACGCGGCTGCCGCGGCGGTTCTCTCTTGTGTGGCTGGCGTTCCGTTTGTCTGCCTCATGGCTTTGTACAGGATGAAGTTAAGTTATTTATAGCACAAGATTTGGGGGAAGTCAAGAGGGAAAACGGTGAAAATGCAGGTTTGAAATGCGGTGGGAAACATGGTATTATTAAAAATAAGATTGCAAAAGAAAACGGAGAGCCGACATGGAAACGACATTTACCCGCACAGATACTAAGGTCATCAAGGGTGTGGCCGTGCTGCTGATGCTGATGCACCACCTGTTTTATTTCCCGGATAACCGCCCTTACTCCATGCCGGAGGTACGGCAGACCCTGCCGAACTTTATGGGCCAGGGGCTGGAAACGATGCTGGGCATCTTTGGCGTCATCTGCGTGCCGATCTTTTTCTTTTTGGCGGGGTACGGCTTGTACCTGCAGACCCGGCGGGACGGCTTCCGGTTGGAAAAGCGCATCCTGGCGGTGTATACGCAGTATTGGAAGATCTTTTTCATCTTTATCCCCATTGGGTTCCTGTTTTTCCGCCACCAGAGCGATTATTGCAAGGCGACGGCTTACTGCCATGTATTTGAGCAGCGGGGCATGCAGGAGCTGTTCTCGGCACTGTTCTGCCTGAAAACACCGTACAACTACGAATGGTGGTTCCTGCGTGGGTATGTGGTTTTTCTGGTGCTTGGGTATGTGTACCTGCGGCTGACCGAGAAAACACGGAACTTCTGGGTGGAGCTTGTCGTTGTGCTGGCGGTGAATTTTTACGGCGGAAATCTGCTGCAATTTTTGATGAACGCCGGGCTGCTGCCGCAGGATGGGCCGTTCCTGGGCCTTGCGGCCAGCCATTGGAACGGCGCGCTGGTGCTGGTGGGCATTGTGTTTGCCAAGTACGGGGTGCTGGACAAGTGGAAGGCGCGCAGCGTAGAAAAATATACGGCGCTGACCAACCTGCTGTTCTCGCTGACCATCATCGTGGGCTGCTTCTTCCTGCGGCTGGGCGATATGAGCATGAACTACGACGCTATTTTGGCGCCGCTGTTCGTGCTGGCGGTGGTAACGCTGCTGCATCTGGCCGCGCCGCTGTATAAGGCTGCCGCTTTTGTGGGGCGCTACAGCACCAGCCTGTGGCTGATCCACACCTTCTACCTGTACTATTATGAGCCGGCGGCAAAGCTGACCCATATCTCCGGCAACCTTTGGGTAGACTACGTGATTTTGGTGGTGATGACGCTGGTGAGTGCAATTGCCGTAGAGTGGTTTTGGAAGTGTGTGCCGGTGCAAAAGCTGAGCGGTTGGCTGATGAAAGAAAAGGCTGTGTGAACTGAGAACGCGAAGGCCCCCCTCTTGGGGGGCTTTTCTGTTTCTCACCGCTAAATTGCACAAAAAGTGGGGGCGCGGGGGGCGCGGGTGGCGGTAATGTGCCGAAGTTTGATTTTATACATTGACTTTACATATTTATGCAACTATACTGGATACATACCAAGTGAGGGCTTGGGAATTTATTGAATAAGATTCGAGGGAATATACCATGAAAAAACTGACTGCTCTTTTGATGGGCACCGCTATGGTGCTCAGCCTGGCCGCCTGCGGCGGTTCCGCTTCCACCGAGACTGTTTCCAGCGAGGCTGCTTCTTCTGAGGCTGCATCCTCCGAGGCCGTTTCCACCGAGGAGGCTGCTTCTGCCGACGAGGCCGCGGCGAAGTGACCACCGTCAACGCCGGCAAGCTGACCATGTCCACCAACGCCGCCTTCCCCCCGTATGAGATGACCACCGACAGTGGTGATTTCGAGGGTATCGACATTGAGGTCGCGGGTGCCATTGCTGAGAAGCTGGGCCTGGAGCTGCAGGTCGACGACATGGACTTCGACGCGGCCCTGCTGGCTGCCCAGAGCGGCAAGAGCGACATAGTCATGGCCGGCGTTACCGTTACCGACGAGCGCCAGAAGGTCATGGACTTCTCCGACACCTACGCCGAGGGCATCCAGTCCATCATCGTGCCCGAGGATTCTGACATTGCTTCCGCTGACGATCTGGCCGGCAAGATCATCGGCACCCAGCGCGGCACCACCGGCTACATCTACTGCACCGACGACTTCGGCGAGGACAGCGTCGTCGCTTACGACGACGGTCTGACCGCTGTGCAGGCCCTGAACAACGGCCAGGTCGACGCTGTTGTTATCGACAACGCCCCCGCCAAGGAGTTCGTGGCTGCCAACCCCGGCCTGAAGATCCTGGATACCGCTTATGCCCAGGAAGATTACGCCATCGGCGTGGCTAAGGGCAACACCGAGCTGCTGAACGCCATCAACGGCGCCCTGGAAGAACTGCAGGCTGACGGCACCCTGCAGGCCATCGTGGACAAGTACATCACCGCTGAATAAGCGCTTTGCAGCAAGCGGAAAGGCACGCCGGTATCCCGGCGCGCTTTTCTTTTATTTAGTGTGATTTTTCCCGGAAATATGGTATAATACAAATATCGCGCTGTAGGGGCCGCATATATGCGGCCCGCAACCTTCCCGCAGGCAAGAGTTTGCCGGAAAGCCGCGCGGGGCCGGGCATGCCCGGCCTCTACAGGTGTGCTGAATTCAAACAGAAAGAAAGGTTGTGGTGCGATGGAAGCACAGTTTGAAGCGCTTTCGGAGCTGGTCAAGAACGGCCAGAAGCTGAACTTCGGGCAGGACTTCTTCGTAAAATTTTACCAGGCATTTCTCTACTCGGACCGCTGGCAGCAGTACATCAAGGGCGTGGGCACGACCCTGCTGGTCACGGCCATTGCGCTGGTACTGGGCGTTGTGCTGGGTGCCATCGTGGCCATGATCCGCGTGGGCCATGCGCAGCAAAAGCCCCACCATCGCAACCCGATCCTGGGTGTGCTGAACGCCGTGTGCCAGGTGTATGTCACGGTCATCCGCGGCACGCCTATGATGGTGCAGCTGCTCATCATGAGCATGGTCATCTTTGCCAGCAGCCGCAACTTTACCATGGTCGGTGCACTGGCGCTGGGCATCAACTCCGGCGCGTATGTATCGGAGATCATCCGCGGCGGCCTGATGGCCGTTGATCCGGGTCAGATGGAGGCGGGACGCAGCCTCGGACTCAACTACATGACCACGATGTTCGAGATCATCATTCCCCAGGCAATTCGCTCGATCCTGCCGGCCCTGGGCAACGAGTTCATCATGCTGCTGAAGGATTCCTCGCTGATCACGGTCATCGGCGGCAAGGAGCTGCTGTATGCCGCGCAGGGCATCATGAACCGTACCTATGAGCCTATGTTCCCGCTGCTGGGCGTTGCCGCCATCTATCTGGTGCTGGTCATGCTGTTCAGCGCGCTGCTGGCAAAATTTGAGAGGAGGCTGGCACAAAGTGATCGACGTTAAAGGACTGAAAAAGAATTACGGCGGTCTGCAGGTGCTGAAAGGCGTAGACCTGACCATTGACAAAGGCGACTGCGTGGTGCTGGTCGGCCCCTCCGGCTGCGGCAAATCCACGTTCCTGCGCTGCCTGAACCGGCTGGAAGAGCCGGACGGCGGCAAGGTCATCTTCAACGGCAAGGCTGTGACCGACCACGACATTGACCATGTGCGCCAGAAGATGGGCATGGTGTTCCAGCATTTCAACCTGTTCCCCCACCTGACGGTGAAAAAGAACATCACGCTGGCCCCGGTGCGCCTGGGCCTGATGAAGCAGGCCGAAGCTGACGCCAAGGCGATGGAGCTGCTGGAGCGCATCGGCCTGGCCGACAAGGCCGACACCTACCCGAACATGCTTTCCGGCGGGCAGAAGCAGCGCATTGCCATTGTGCGTGCGCTGGCCATGAACCCCGACGTGCTGCTGTTCGACGAGCCGACCTCGGCCCTTGACCCCGAGATGGTCGGAGAGGTGCTGGAGCTGATGAAGGAGCTGGCCCGCAGCGGCATGACGATGGTGTGTGTGACCCACGAGATGGGATTTGCCCGCGAGGTGGCGAGCCGTGTGATTTTTATTGACGAAGGCGTCGTCAAGGTCGACAAACCGCCGAAGGAGTTTTTTGCCAACCCGGAAAACGAGCGGTTGAAGGCGTTTTTGTCGAAGGTTTTGTAAGTTTAGTTTTTATATTGTGTTTTATGTGGTTCACCATTTTGTGGTGAGCCACTTTTTTAATGGGCGGAAAGGGAAATCACAAAAAAGGTAGGCTTAATGGAAGTATGCCATTATAAAAGGCCCTGCCGCAAGGTGGGCAGGGCCGGGGGGATGCTATTAAAATTTAAATCTTACCGCGCGGTATAATCGGCGTCCAGCTCAGCCATGAGGCGCTCGGCGCTTTCGCGGGTGTCGGTCATGCGGACAGCGTTGCGCAGCGGCAGCACGGCGCGGGGGGTGACGGAGAGTTCGTCCACGCCGAAGGCGAGGAAGGTCTCGGTCAGGGTCAGGTCTGCGCCCAGCTCACCGCAGATGCCGACCCAGATGCCGTTCTTGTGGGCGTTCTCGGTGACCAGCTTGATCAGGCGCAGCACGGCGGGATGATGCGGATCGTAGAAGCGGCCCAGGTCGTTGTTCTGGCGGTCGCAGGCCAGGGTGTACTGGGTCAGGTCGTTGGTGCCGATGCTGAAGAAGTCGACTTCCTTGGCCAGACGGTCGCTGTTGATGGCGGCGGCCGGGGTCTCGATCATGATGCCGATCTGCACGTCCTCGCTGTAGGGGATGCCCTCGTTTTTCAGCTCGCGGCGGACCTCCTCGCACATGCGCTTGGCCTCACGGACCTCCCAGACGGAGGTGACCATCGGGAACATGATGCCCAGCTTGCCGTAGGCAGAGGCGCGGAACAGGGCGCGCAGCTGGGTGCGGAAGATCTCCGGGCGGGTCAGGCAGATACGCAGGGCGCGCATGCCCATAGCCGGGTTGTCCTCTTTGGGCAGGTTAAAGTAGCCGATCTGCTTGTCCGCGCCGATATCCAGCGTGCGAATGATAACTTCCTTGCCGTCCATATCAGCAGACCTTTTTGTAGGCTTCAAACTGCTGATCCTCGGTGGGGTAATCCGGGCTGTTCAGGTACAGGAACTCGCTGCGGAACAGGCCGATGCCGCCGCCGTCGTTGACCTGCACGGCGTGGACGTCCTCGGGCGAGCCGATGTTGCAGTAGATGCGGACGGACTTGCCGTCCTTGGTCACGTTGGGCTGACCCTTCAGGGTCTCCAGCAGGCGCTGCAGGCGCTGCTGCTCCTCACGCTTCTTCAGCAGGCGGTCGCGGGTGTCGTCGTCGGGGTCAATGACCAGCGCACCGGTGCTGCCGTCCGCGATGGCGGCGCGGCCCTCCAGCTCGGGCTTGAGCGCGTCGCCCATGCCGACGATAGCGGGAATGCCCAGGGTGCGGGCCAGAATGGCCGTGTGGCTGGAACCGGAACCGCCCGCCGTGATGAAGCCCAAAATCTTGGACTTGTCCAGCTGGATGGTTTCGGAGGGGGCCAGGTCGTCGGCGGCCAGCAGGACCGGCACGTCGGAGGCGATGCCGCCCTGCACCACGCCGCACAGGATGCTGAGGATGCGCTGGCTGACGTCCTTGACGTCGGCGGCGCGGGCCTGCATGTAGGCATCGTCCATGGAGGCGAACATCTCGGCAAACTGCTCGGCGGTGTCGGAGACGGCGGCCTCGGCGTTCATCTTCTGGTTGGCGATGCGGTCCTCGATGGCTTCCTCGTAGTCCAGGTCCTCGGCCATCATCTGGTGGGTCTCAAACAGCATGGCGGCTTCGTCGCCAGCCTCCGCGGGCCTGCTCGGCCAGCTGGCCCAGCTGCTCCACGGCGCCGGTCTGGGCGCCCTTGAAACGATGCCACTCGGCATCGGTATCTTCTACGGTATAGCGCTTGATCTCGGCGGTGGCGCGGCGATAGTAGTACAGCGGGCCTACGCCTACGCCGGCGGAAACGCCCTTGCCCTGAATGGTGATCATTGGGGAGCCTCCTTCAAATCAAAACCGCGGCTGCCGTCTTGCTGCGGCGGCCGCGGCCGTACATGATACCGGAATTACAGATGCTCGTAGAAGAACTTCTCCAGAGCGGGGGCGGCGGTGTCCTCGTCAGCGCCCTCGATGCGGACGGTAACGGTATCGCCGCACTTGATGCCCATGCCCATCAGGGCCATCAGGCGGGTGGCGTCAACGGACTTGCCGTTCTTGTCCACGATGGTAACGGTGCTCTGGCAGGCCTTGGCCTCTTTGGCCAGCATGCCGGCGGGACGGGCGTGGATGCCAACGGGCTCTTTGATCGTATAGACGAATTCTTTCATAGCTTTTTCCTCCCATAGATGCGGTGCGGTAGGGCGCAGCGCAAATAATTAAGCTGTTATTATAATAACATACTCTGCCGCCAACGTCAACGGAAAAAGCTCCAAAAACAAGCTGAATCTTTGGTTATTTTGGGCAAAAAGTTGTGTGGGATGTGTACGATTCGTCCATAAATGGGTTGAATCATCATTTCCGGAGAAATTCCCGCAGCACATCCTCCGGGCGGGGCGTGTGCAGCGGGTAGCGTGCGCGCAGCGGCGCGGCGGCACCGTCCATGATGTAAGGCGTGCCGACAAGGTCGAGCATCGCCACATCGTTGTAGTTGTCGCCGAAGGCCATGACCTCGTCATGGGCGAAGCCCAGCACGCGGCAGAGCGACTCGACGCCGACACCCTTGTTGGCGGTGGTCGTGTCGATCCAGTACGGGCCCCGCCACGGCGCAGTTGGCCTGCTGCCAGCGCGGCACAAAGCGGTCCGCATACTTTTCCACGCCCTCATGCAGGTAGACCGACACCTTGACGATCTCCTCGGGGATCTCGGACGGGTCGGAGATGACCTTGTAACGGTTGCCGATAAATTGGATGCGGTCCAGCATACCGAGGCCGCGCTCCATCAGATAGGCGCAGTTCTGGCCCGAGAGCATGACCTCGCCCTGGCCGTCGCTGCGGTCCCACAGGTCGTGGGCGATTTCCTCCGCCAGTGCGCGGGGCATTGGGTTTTCGGCGATGCAGTGCTCGTCCTTGAACAGCACGCCGCCGTTCTCGCACAGGAAAACACAGCAGTCGGCCACCGGCTCAAACAGTTTGCGCAGGCTGGTGTACTGCCGCCCGGATGCCGGGCAGAACAGGATGCCGCGGTCATGCAGGGCGCGGATCTGGTCGAAAATTTCGCCCTCCAGCTTTTTGCGGCCATATTGCAGCAGCGTACCGTCAATGTCGCTGCAGATCATTTTGATTGCCATAATACAACTCCTTTGGGGGTGGTTACGGGAACATTGTAGCACATTTGGCAGGGTGTTTGCAATTTTGTTTGGGCGCGTTATAATAAGTTTGTAGTAGCGAGCTGTGCTCGCCGCGGAGGCGGAATTGTGCGGTGGCTGTGAACGGCCTATTGGTCGTCGAGGGGACGCAGGCTTTGCAATTTTAAGGGCGGGGGTGTATGATGGAGAAAAGCAATTAGGAGGGGCTGTTATGGCGATTTATAAAGTGGATGGCCGTGCGCCGCAGGTGGGTGCGGCGGCGTTTGTGGCGGACAACGCCACGCTGGCGGGGGATGTGACCCTGGCCGAGGAAAGCAGCGTCTGGTACGGCGCGGTGCTGCGGGCCGATACCGGGCGCATCACCGTTGGTGCGGGCAGCAACGTGCAGGACAACGCCGTGCTGCACACCGGCCCCGGGCTGGATGTGGTGGTTGGACGGAATGTGTCCATTGGCCACAGTGCCGTGGTGCATGGGTGTACCGTGGGGGATGATTGTCTGATCGGCATGCACGCCACGATTTTGAACGGTGCGGTGATTGGGGCCGGCTCGCTGGTGGCAGCGGGGGCCCTGGTGACGGAAAATGCCGTTATCCCGGCGGGGAGCCTTGTTGTGGGGGTGCCGGGAAAGGTGGTTAGGACGGTTTCGGAGAAACAGAAAGCTTCTATTGCGGCAAATGGGGAGGAATACCGGCATCTGGCCGAGGTGCATGCCGAAGCGGTGCTTAAGCCGTCAGGCGGGAATTGTGCGGTGTTGCCCTAGGGTGTATCTGAAAAGTCCTCAGCGCTGTTCAATTCTACTAAAAAGCACATCTGCTGCGTTGCTCATCCTTGCAATACATCCAGTATTGCAGCGGATTCGCGCCTTGCAGCTGTTGCTTTTCAGCGAATTTTCCAGCACTTTTGACTTATCAGATACACCCTAAGAAAATCATGCTATAATACCCATAAATGAAGATGTGCGAGGTGCTGAAAATGGCTTTACAAATTGCAGTGTTGTCTACCAGCCGGATCGTGGCGGAGGTAATGCGGGAGATCGGAAACTGGCCGGAGGTCGAGGTGACGGCGATTGTCTGCCGGCCGCAGAGCGCCGAGAAGGCCCATGCCTGGGCGGCGGAGTACGGCGTGCCGGCCGTGTATACCGACGAGGCCGCAGCCTACGCGGCGGGCGGGTTCGATGCCGTGTACATCGGCACGGCCAACCACCTGCATTATGCGGCGGCCAAGCGGGCGCTGCAGGCGGGGTATCATGTGCTGCTGGAAAAGCCCTTTACCGCCACAGCGGCCGAGGCGCGGGAGCTGTTTGCCCTGGCGGACACCAAGGGGCTGGTGCTGATGGAGGCCATCACGATCCCCTACCTGCCGCAGTACGCCTTTTTGCAGGCCGAGCTGCCCAAGATCGGTGAGGTGCGCGGCGCGATGGCCAGCTTCTGCGCCCGCAGCGCCCGGTACGATGACTACCTGAAGGGCATCTGGAACACCACCTTTGACCCGGCCTGTCTGGGCGGTGCGCTGAACGACATGAACGTTTACAACCTGCACCTGCTGTGCGGGCTGCTGGGCGTGCCCGGCCGGGCCGAGTACCGCCCCAGCTGCGGGCCAAACGGTATAGATACTGCCGGTCTGGCGCTGCTGGACTACGGCGGGTTCACAGCAGCGGCGCTGGCCGCCAAGGACAGCGAGGGCCGCAACGGCATGGTTTTGCAAGGGCCGGGCGGTTACCTGGTGGTGGAGGGCGGCACCAACGCCCTGCCCGTGGTGTACAGTGTACTGGGCGGCGTGCGCGGCGGCGGCACCCGTGTGGACGGCCCCAAGCCGGAACGCCACCGTATGGCCTATGAATTTGCGGAGTTTGCACGGATCATTGCGGAAAAAGACGCGGATGCCGAGGCTGCAGCCCGGATGCGCACCATGCGGGTGATGGAACTTTTGGACGTGCTGCACGAGAAATAAGGCGCGACCCGGAGCGGCCCCCTCGCAGAGGGGGCCTTTTGTGTGCAGTCCTACAAAATGTGTGAATAAACCCATCGTCCCCGGTCCAAACTAACGGCATACACAAATTTTGCCGAAAGGACCGGGGACGATGGAGCATTTGAAGCATTTTTTTAAGCAGAAGGGGCTGTATCTGGCCTGTCTGGCGGTCGTGTTTGCGGCCACGGCGGCCGGGGTGCTGGCGCTGCGCAGTGTCTTGAACCATGTTGTTGAGCTGACCGGCACCGCACAGGAGGAGACACCATGGCAGGACGATACGACCGTAAACAAACCCGATACGACCCAGCCCGAGCCGGTGCGCACGCCTGCGCCTGCCTCATCGGCATCGCCGTCCTCGGATGCTGCTTCCGGTGTGCCCGCTGCATCGCCCACACCCGCCGCTTCTGCCGCGCCGTCCGGTGCTGCGGCAAAGTCTTCGGACTTCTGGCAGGGTAAGGTGCTGGCCCCCTACAGCGGCGACGAGCTGGTGTACAATGCAACCCTTGGCGATTGGCGGACGCACAATGGCGTGGATGCTGCCGCTGCTGCCGGGGATGAGGTGCCCGCCGTGAAGGGCGGGCGGGTCTCTGTTGTGGAGGACGATGCACTTTGGGGCGGTGTGGTGGAGATCGTTGATGCAAACGGCTGCACCTGGCGGTATTGCGGGGTTACACCCGGCTGTGTTGTGGGCGGCGATGTGGCCGCCGGGGATGTGATTGGGGTGGTCGCGGCCATCCCTGCCGAGGCGGATCTGGCTTCCCATGTGCATCTGGAGTGTTTGAAAGATGGGACTTGGATGAAGCCGGAAATTTGATTCTTAAGTGCGGTTTATCGGCCCTGCCTACCTTGCGGCAGGGCCTTTTATCATGGGATTCTCTCGTTAGGCCTACCTTTTTGTGACCCAAAAAAGGTAGGCTTGCCAGTGGATGCTGTTATAAAAAAGAGGGGCCGCGTGGCGGCCCCTCTTGCATAAAATTTATTCATCAGAAACCTGATAATTGCGGGTATTCAGCATGCGGGTGGCGTTCAGCACGGCCAGGACCATGACGCCGACATCGGCAAAGACGCCCCACCACATGTTGGTGATGCCAAGGGCCGTCAGGACCAGGCAGAGCGGCCTTGACCGCCAGGGCAAAGACGATGTTCTCGTAGGCGATGCGCATGCACTTGCGTGAGATGCGCATGGCCAGGCTGATCTTGGCCGGGTCGTCGTCCATCAGCACGATGTCGGCGGCCTCGATGGCGGCGTCGCTGCCCAGGGCGCCCATGGCGATGCCGATGTCGGCACGCATCAGGACGGGTGCGTCGTTGATGCCGTCGCCCACAAAGGCAAGCTCCTTCTTCTCGGGCTTCTGGGCCAGCAGCTTTTCGACCCACGCGACCTTGTCGGCGGGCAGCAGCCCCGCGTGCACCTCGTCGATGCCCAGATCCTTTGCGACCAGCTCGGCCACAGCGGGGGCGTCGCCGGTCAGCATGACGGTGCGCACGCCCTGTGCCTGCAGGCCCTGCATGGCGGTCCCGGCGGTAGGCTTTTCCTCATCGGAAATCAGGATGGAGCCAAGGAACTGCCCGTCGCGGGCGACGTAGACAATCGTGCCTGCGCCCTCGGCGGCGGTGTAGTCAATATGCTCGCTCTCCATCAGGCGGGCGTTGCCGGCCAGCACGGTGCGGCCATCCACCTGCGTTTTCACGCCGTGACCCGCGATCTCCTGCGCGTCGGACGCACGCTTGGCGTCCAGACCCGGGCAGGCCTCGCGCAGGCTCTTGCTGATGGGATGGTTCGAGAAGCTCTCGGCCAGCGCCGCACTCTCGAGCAGGTCAGCCTCGGTCACGCCGTCGGCGGGGGTGGTGTGCGTGACCTTGAAAACGCCCTTGGTCAGGGTGCCGGTCTTATCAAACACAGCTATGCTGGTTTTGGACAGGGCCTCGAGGTAGTTGCCGCCCTTGACCAGGATACCGCACTTGGACGCGCCGCCGATACCGCCGAAGAAGGTCAGCGGGATCGAGATGACCAGCGCGCAGGGACAGCTGATGACCAGGAAGGTCAGGGCGCGCATGATCCAGTCCAGCCAGTTGCCCAGGAACAGCGGCGGCACAAACGCCAGCACCAGCGCGCCGATGCAGACAGCGGGGGTGTAGTAGCGGGCGAACTTCGTGATGAAGTTTTCAACCGGCGCCTTCTTCAGGCTGGAATTTTCCACCAGATCAAGGATTTTTGCCACGGTGGACTCCCCATAAATCTTCGTGGTCCGGATGCGCAGCACACCGTCGGCGTTCACACAGCCGCTGATGACCTCATCCCCGGGGCGCACGGTGCGCGGGCGGCTCTCGCCGGTCAGGGCTGCGGTATTCAGTGTGGACTCACCGGTCAGGACCACGCCGTCCAGCGGGATCTTCTCACCGGGCTTGACGACGATGGTCGCGCCAATGGGCACATCATCGGGGTCAACGACGGAGACGCTGCCGTCCCCGGCCTCCAAATTCGCGCTGTCGGGGCGGATGTCCATCAGGGCGGTGATGCTGCTGCGGCTCTTGCCCACGGCGTAGGACTGGAACAGCTCGCCGATCTGGTAGAACAGCATAACGGCCACACCCTCGCTGTACTCGCCGCAGGCGACCGCGCCGACCGTGGCGATGGCCATGAGGAAGTTTTCGTCGAAGACTTCGCCGTTTTTGATGCCCATGAAGGCTTTGCGCAGGACATCATGGCCAATGACTAAGTAGGGCACAAGCCACAGCACAAGCTGAACGAACCAGGGCAGCTCCACAAAATGGAACAGCAGTGCCAGCAGCACCGTGAGCACCGCCGCAGCGATAATGCGCTTCAGCGTCTTTTTCTGTTTCTTTGTCATGAGGGTAGCCTCCGTTTGGGGTATAAAAAGCGCCCATCGGCAGGATGGGCTGCTTTATGGCAGAACTTACAGCTCGATCTCAAAATCGGGTTCGACCTTCTTGGCGGTCTTGACGGCATCCTTCAGCACGGCGTCGAACTTGTCGTCATCGGCTTCCAGCATCATTTTCTGGGCCATAAAGCTGACGCTGGCATTCTTGACGCCGGGCAGTGCCTTGATGGCGGTCTCAATTTTGGCGGCGCAGTTCGCGCAGTCGACTTCGATCTTGAATTTCTTCTGCATGGTGGCAGTCTCCTTTATATATAGTAATTTTTAATATGGGGTAACGTAGTTTGAAGGCTTCTCCCCCGGGGGAGAAGCTGTCGCCCGCAGGCGACTGATGAGGGGAGAGTTTGCGTTATCGCCCATTGCCGGAACGCCGCCCCTCATCCGCCCTCGGGCGGGACCTCGGGCACCTTCCCCGGGGGGGAGGCTTTCAACAATTTTATTCCTCCGTATGCTCCATGCCGAGGGAGATCATGCTGCGGACGTGGTCGTCGTCCAGCGAGTAGTAGATGGCTTTGCCGTCCCGCCGGAACTTGACCAGCTTGCTGGTTTTGAGCACCCGCAGCTGGTGGCTGACCGCGCTCTGCGAGATGCCCACGACCTGGGCAATATCGTTGACGCAGAGCTCGCTCTCAAACAGCGCATACAAAATTTTGATGCGGGTGGAATCCCCGAACACCCGGAACAGCTCGGCCAAATCATAAAGCACCTCGTCGTCGGGCAGGTCGTCCTGCAAACGGCGGATAGCGGCCTCGTCCATCTGGGCGGACTCGGGGAAGCGTTCGGGCGTTTTTTCGCTCTCTGCCAATGTCATCATCCCTTCATATGTTTATTTGTTCATATGATACATCCTGAAATGGGTTTTGTCAAGCAAAAAACGCAAAAAAATCCCCCGAATGCGAAAATTCTCGCATCCGGGGGGGGATTGCTTAGTCGGTAATGGGGGTAAAGCCCGGCTCACCGGGCAAAATCACGGCGTTATCCGCCAGCATTTTGCGGAATTCTTCTTCCGGGAAGTCGAACACGACTTCTTTGATCATGCTCGGTTCATGGACGAGGATCTTCCACGGTGCGCCGTCCGGCTGCTGCAAAAACAGGATACCGGACACGCCGTCCAGGCTTTGGACGCCCTCGTCCGCCCAGAAGGCAGGGGAGGGGGTGACAAAATAGTGGTCGACCATTCGTCCGCCGGGGAAATCATGCTCAATGACCGCCGGGACCTCGCCCTCGGCCTGTTCGGCCTTGTATTGAAGATGCAGGTTGGAAAAGTCAGCAGCAGTCATAAGCAGTTACCTCATGGATGGTTGTAGGGTTCGATGCAAGCATCCACCCCTACAGGGGTTACGGCAATAGGTTACACACGCAGGCTGGCGCTTTCGGGCTCGTTGCTGCCCTCGTCGAACTGGTAGTCGTTGCCGGGCAGGAGGGCGTTGAGCAGGATGCCCGCGATGGCGGCGATGGCCAGGCCGGACAGGTTGATGCTGACGCCGGCGATGGCGAAGGTGATGCCGCCCACCGAGTTGAAGCCCAGGGCGCAGACCAGGATGACGGCGGCGATGATCAGGTTGCGGCTGTTGGAGAAGTCGACGCGGTTCTCGACCACATTGCGCACGCCGATAGCGGAGATCATGCCGTAGAGCACGAAGCTGATGCCGCCTACGATGCCGGAGGGGATGGTGTTGATGACGGCCTCAAACTTGGGGCAGAAGCTCAGGATCATGGCAAAGACAGCGGCGATGCGGATGACCAGGGGATCGTAGATCTTGGTCAGGGCCAGGACGCCGGTGTTCTCGCCGTAGGTGGTGTTGGCGGGGCCGCCCAGCAGGCCGGCCATGGCAGTGGCCAGGCCGTCGCCCAGCAGGGTCTTGTTCAGGCCCGGATCGCGGATGTAGTTTTTGCCGGTGGTGGCGCTGATGGCGGCGATGTCACCGATATGCTCCATCATGGTGGCCAGGGCAATGGGCACGATGGTGAACACCGCGCTGATGAAGGTCTCGCTGCCGTCCATGGCAAACAGACCCATGCTGTCCTTATGGAGGGGGATGCCGAACCAGGCGGCGGCACCGATGGCCTGGTAGTCCACCGCGCCGGTGACGAGAGCCACCGCGTAGGCGACCAGCACGCCGATGAGGATGGGCAGGATCTTGACCATGCCCTTGCCCCAGATGTTGCAGATGATGACCGTTGCCAGGGCCACAAAGGCCAGCAGCCAGTTGGACTGGCAGTTGGAAATGGCGCTGGGGGCCAAGGATCAGGCCGATGGCGATGATGATGGGGCCGGTGACCACCGGCGGGAAGAAGCGCATCATTGCGGATGCCGAAGGCGGAGATCAGCGCGCTGAACAGCACGTAGACCAGGCCGGACAGGGCGACCGCAGCGCAGGCGTAGGGCAGATTCTCGGGGTTGGCACCGCCGTTGGTGACGATGGTGAAGCCGCCCAGGTAGGCAAAGCTGGAACCCAGGAACGCGGGCACCTTGCCCTTGCACAGAAAGTGGAACAGCAGCGTGCCCAGACCTGCGCAAAGCAGCGTGGTGCTGACGCTCAGGCCCGTCAGCAGCGGGACCAGCACCGTTGCGCCAAACATGGCAAACATGTGCTGTGCGCCGAGGATCAACAGCTTGGGCGTGCCCAGCTGTTTGGCATCATAGATGCCTTTCGAGTAATCGATTTTTTCTGCCATGAATGAAATCCTCCTCATAATGGCCGCAAAAAAGGGGAGACCGCCGGTTCATCTTCAAACGCTACAGCCTCCCTTGCTTATCCTTAATAGTATAGCGGACTTGAGGGGAAAGTGCAAGATGTTGGGAAAAATTTGTCGCTCTGTTCGTGGGGACCGCCATGTAGGGGCCGCACATGTGCGGCCCCTACTATCTTTTTACCTGAAAGTATGCTATATTATAAAATAAAAACCAATTTAGGAGAATGTTATATGCTGACCCCCGGCATCAAAGGACACGCGGCGCTGCGTGTCACCACCGAAAACACCGCGCTGGCCATGGGCAGCGGTGAACTGCCCGTGCTGGCCACACCCGCCGTGGCGGCCCTGATTGAAAGGGCCTGCTGGCAGTCCGTTGCAGCAGAGCTGGAGCTTGACCAGGGCACCGTCGGCACGGCGCTGACGCTGGCCCACACAGCCCCCACGCCCGTGGGCATGGTCGTACACTGCGACTGCGAGCTGACCGCCGTCGAGGACCGCCGCCTACACTTCACCGCCCGCGTCTACGACGACGTGACCGAAATCGCCGCCGCGACCCATGAGCGGTATATTGTGGACAACGAGCGCTTCACCCGCAAGGCCAACAGCAAGCTGACGGCACAGTCCTAAAGCCTTCCCCCGAGGGGCTGCGCCCGCAGGCGCGTGTCGGAGCGCAACCGCCGTAGACGGCTCTTGGCGCGTAGACTGAAGGTGGCCCCGCAGGGCCGGATGAGGGGTAAGCTCACCATAGCCGCCTTTTATAAGGAATGCCGCCGCGTAGGGGCCGGGCATGCCCGGCCTTCAGCAAAAAGGCAAAATCGCGTCTGTGGGAAGGCCGCGGGCCGGGCATGCCCGGCCCCTACCGTGCGGCCATTCGGCAAACTGGCTATACGGGCACGCCTCCCCCTCATCAGTCAGTGGTCGGGGCCACTGACAGCTTCCCCCAAGGGGGAAGCCGCCCTCAATAAATCGCCTCCTCCCGCCACTTTACCAGCTCCTTCACCGTCTCCTCACTCTCCACCCAGCCCTGTTCCGGGTCGGCGTGGGCGTCGGGGGCGTAGCGCTGCATCGTGCCGGGGCTGCGGCCCTGCAGATATTCCTGTGCCTGCTTCTGGCGGCTGGGTGCGGTGCGGCGCAGCAACGTTTCTTTTTCGGCCTTGTTCATACAAATCACCTCTTTCGTCACTATTTTGCCCGGGGCTGCCGCTGGTCAAACCCGGAAAATCGTGGTATAGTATTTTATATTGCCATTTTTAAGGAGCTATCATTCTATGGAAGTCAAAATCAATCAGGTCATCCTGCACCTGCTGGACCCCGGCGCGTCGGAGCCGGTTCTGTCGGACCGCGCCATGGACATGGACGCTGACCTGTACGAGTATTACACCGCCACGCTTGAACGCGCGTTCGCCAGCGACGAGGTCAAAAACTGCCGGTTCCTGCCGGACTCCGCTTTTTGCCGCGGAGATGGCGCAGAATCAGGATTTCATCGACCTGTCCCGCCGCATTGCGGGCGTCATCTTTGAGCAGATGCTGCAGTATCCCACCATCCCGGCGGGCGATCTGGCCGTGGTGGACTTTACCGCCGACGGCGTGCCGTTCTATGGCGTGCTCAAGCTCAACTACCGCCCCGGCTACACCCACCACACTGAGCTGATGGGCAATGGCCGGTTCAGCAGCATGGTGCCCCAGCGCACGCTGCTGCCCGGCACCCCCAAGGCCGACGAAGCCGCGCTGATCGACCGCGCCAACGGCGTGGTGCGGTTGATCGAGAAGAAGTACACCATCGACGACAAGAAGGATTTTACCTGTCCACCCGCGTGTTCGGCTGCACCGAGGCCATGCAGGAGAAGGCCAAGCTGAAGGCCGTCTGCGAGACCGCCGTGGCCGCCGTGAAGGAAGCCTACCCCGAGACCGACGACCTGGACGATGTGCCCCCCTTTGACGGCGGCACCGAGACCGCTGTGGAGCTGCTGGTGCGCAACCAGGCCGTGGACAACCAGATCGCCGTCGAGGATGTGCGCAGCCGCATCCGGGAGAATTTCCCCCTGGCAGCGCCCAAGTTTGAGGAGGCTCTGGCCGAGACCGGCGTGCGGGAAGACGACCGCATGACCGTAAGCCCCGCCCGCATACGCAAGCTGGAAAGCCGCAGCTTTAAAACCGAATCCGGTATCGAGATCAAAATTCCGGCAGAGTTATGCAGTTCCGACGATGCCGTCGAGTTTATCCACAGTGCCACCGGTGGGTTGAGCTTGCTGATCAAAGACGTGCTGGTGTAAATTTTGCATAGGAAAAGGGAGTCTCCCGTGGATGGGAGGCTCCCTTTTTTATTGGGAATTTAAGAGATAAACGATGAGAACACCGGGCAGAGGATGGCGGTCATGACGCCGGCGACGGCGACGGCCAGGCCGCTCATGGCGCCTTCGACTTCGCCCATCTGGAGGGCTTTGCTGGTGCCGACGGCGTGGGCTGCGGTGCCGATGCCGATGCCCCGGGCGATGGGGTGGGTGATGTGGCAGACCTTGCAGACCGTCTCGGCCATGAGGGCACCCAGGATGCCGGTGAGGATGACGATGGCGCCGGTCAGGGCTGCGATGCCGCCCAGCTCCTTGCTGACATCCATGCTGATGGCTGTGGTGACCGACTTCGGCAGCAGGGTGATGTACTGGCTGTGGTCCAGCCTAAGCAGCAGGGACAGCACCAGAACACTGCCCAGGCTGGCCAGTGTGCCTGCCAAAATACCCATGACGATGGCAAGTACATTTTTGCGCAGCAGGTCCCATTTTTCGTACAGAGGGACCGCCAGGCTGACCGTGGCCGGCAGCAGCAGGTAATTGACTGGCGAGGCGCTGGCCTTGTAGGACGCGTAGGGGATGCCGCAGACGCTTAAAAACACGATGACAAACACCGTGCCCAGCAGCAGCGGGTTAAAAACAGGTTTACCCGTTTTGTGGTTGATGAGGGTACCCAGGGCAAACGCTGCCAGCGTGAGCAGCACGCCCCAGGTGGCTGAGGTGGACAGAAAATCATTGAGCATCGTCATTTGCTAATTCCTCCTCCAGTTCGGGCTCGGCCTTGGCGAACCGCTGGGTGACACGGCCCGCCGTGGCCATGACCAGGAAAGTGACCGGCACCAGCGCGATGAGCACCGGCAGCAGCATGGCGTGTAGCTCCGCCCACAGGTCCATGACGCCTGCGGCGGCGGGGACAAACAGCAGCGGGAAGATGCCGATGAGGAACAGCGCCGCCGTGCGCACCTGTTCCAATTTGACCCACCCCAGTTTGAGGGCGGCCAGCAAAAGCAGCAGGCCGTAGACGCTGGCCGGGATGGGGAGGGGCAGGAAGTTATAGCAGAGCTCGCCGGCGAAGCAGAATACCATAATGCGGAGAAATTGGAAAATAAGGTCCATTGTAGATTACCTTCTTTGTGTGGAGATGAATGGGGGACCATCGGGGAAAATGGGCGCACAAAAGCCGCCATCGGGTGTTTGGAGGAAGTGAGTCCCGACAGCGGCAGTGGATAATTTATTTGTGAGGAACTTAATAAGCAGGGAACGAGAAAGCGCGAAGTAGAGGCCGCGCTAATAAAGGCTAAGTAGAGGTTTATTCAGCGGCGGGCTGGTCGGGGCGGACCATCTCGCGGACGGCGGAGACGATATTTTCTGCCGTCAGGCCGTAATCACGCAGGACCTCATTGGCGGGGCCGGAGTGACCGAACTGATCCATGACGCCGATGCGGCGCACGGGGACGGGCAGCTTCTCGGACGACAGAGCAGACAGCCTCGCCCAGGCCGCCGATGATGCTGTGCTCTTCCACCGTGATGATGCGGCGGCACTCGCGGGCGGCGGTGAGGATGATGTCCTCGTCGATGGGCTTGATGGTGGGCATGTTGATGACCCGGATGGCGATGCCCTGGCGCTTGGCCAGCACGGCGGCGCGCAGTGCCTCGGGGACCATCAGGCCGGTGGCGATGACCGCGATATCGTAGCCGTCGGTGAGCTTTTCGCCCCTGCCGATCTGGAACTGATAGGTCGCAGGATCGTGGAAAACCGGCGTGGCCAGGCGGCTGAAGCGCAGGTAGACGGGACCCTGATAGTTGTAGGCGGCGATGACGGCGGCGCGGGCCTCCACATCGTCAGCCGGGCTCAAGACCACCATGCCGGGGATCGAGCGCATGAGGGCGATATCCTCGCAGCACTGGTGGGACGCGCCGTCCTCACCGACAGACAGGCCGGCGTGGGTGGCGGCGATCTTGACGTTCAGGTGGGGGTAGCCGATGGAGTTGCGGATCTGCTCGAAGCCGCGGCCCGCCACGAACATGGCAAAGCTGGACACGAACGGCACGTAACCCATGGTGGACATGCCGGCGGCTACGCCGACCATGTTCTGCTCGGCAATGCCGCAGTCAAAGTGACGGTCCGGGAACTCTTTGCGGAAGATCTCGGTCTTGGTGGCGGCGGCCAGGTCGGCATCAAAGACGACCAGGTTGTCGGCGCCCTGGCGGGCAAGCTCCACCAGCGTGTTGCCGTAGCTTACACGGGTGGCAATTTTTTTCATATCAGCCATTGTTGAACTCGATCTCCTTTTCCAGCGTGGCGTGGGCGGCGCGCAGCTCGTCCATGGCCTGTGCGTACTCTTCGTCGTTGGGGGCCTTGCCGTGCCATTCGACGGCATCCTTCATGTAGCTGACGCCCAGGCCCTTGGTGGTGCGCAGCAGGAAGCAGGTGGGCTTGCCGCTGCCATGGCTCAGGTCAAACATCTTGAAAGCCTGCTCCAGCTCCGCAAAGCTGTTGCCGTTGCAGACGATGGTGTTGAAGCCGAAGGCATCCATCTTTTTATCCAGCGGCTCGCTGTTCATGACCTCGCGGGTGGGGCCGTCGATCTGCAGGCCGTTGACATCGACCATGATGCACAGGTTATCCAGCTTGTAGTGGTTGGCGAACATGAAAGCTTCCCAGCATTCGCCTTCCTCGACCTCGCCGTCGCCCAGCAGGGTGTAGACGTTGATGTCGCTGCCGGCCTGCTTGGCGGCCAGTGCCATGCCGCAGGCGGCGCTGACGCCCTGGCCCAGAGAGCCGGTGCTCATGTCCACACCGGGGACGGTGTTCATGTTGGGGTGGCCCTGCAGGTAGCTGTTGGAGTGGCGCAGGGTGGGCAGGTCAGCCACGGGGAAAAAGCCACGCTCGGCCAGCGTTGCGTACAGGGCAGGGGCGCAATGGCCCTTGCTAAGTACAAAACGGTCGCGGTTGGGGTCCTGCGGCTGTTCGGGGTCAATGCGCATTTCGCGGAAATACAGATAGGTCAGCACGTCTGCGCAGGACAGGCTGCCGCCCGGATGGCCGCAGCCTGCGCCGTGGGTGCCCTCAATGACGCCCATCCGCACACGGGTCGCAGTCAGCTTTAACTGCAGCGTTTCCAGTTTTGTCATAATCAAGTTCCTCCGGTCCCGTTTGGGGTTTTGTTGGCGGCAGGCTGCCTGCCGGGGCGCAGAGCTTTACATAGTATTATGTAAAGAGAAACGCGCGGCCCGGCGGGAGATAGTATACCGCAACATAATTCACTACTTTATATTATACACGGTTTCGGCACGGGTGCAAGAGATTTTATGGAAATTGTCGGATTTTAACGGTCTGACAATTTTTGGAGTTTTTGATTTGCAGGGGCGGCCTGGTCAGGGCCGATTCTTCTGCAGGGGGATACGGTCTTGCGAACGGATGTGACCCATGATAAAAGGCCCTGCCGCAGGGGAGGCAGGGCCGGGGCGGTGCAACTAGGTGCAACTAAAGGATAAAGAAAAACTCAGCACAGCGGTGCCACCAAACGCAGGCAGGCGCTGAGCATGCTGCCTAAAAATCCATTTCGGCAGTCGTCGGGGCCGAGGCGGCGGGAAACGGACTCGATGCCGTCGAGATCGCGGCGGATGTCGGAGAGGACCTCGCCGCCGTAGAGGACGGTGCTGTTCTCAAAGTGGAGGTACAGGCTGCGGTAATCCAGATTCACCGTGCCCACCGCGGCCGCGCGGTCATCAATAAGCCACGTTTTAGCGTGCAAAAAGCCAGGCGTGTAGCTGTAAATCTTTACGCCCGCCTTGAGCAGATGCGGGAAGTAACTGCGGGACAGCTGGTAGATGGTCTTTTTGTCCGGCACGCCGGGGGTGTAGATGCGCACGTCCACGCCACGCTTGGCGGCCAAACTTAAACAGGTGAGCAGGTCGTTGTCCAAAATCAGGTAGGGCGTGCAGATGCGCAGGCTGTGCAGGGCCTGGTTGATGAACTCCAGATACACATTTTTGGCTACCACTTCCCGGTCGACGGGGCTGTCGGCAAAGGGCTGCACCAGCGTGCCGCCGGTAGGGGCCACGGGGGCGATCTGCGGCAGCAGCTTGTCGTAATCCGACGTTTCATTGGGAAAATGTGCCCGCCAGAACGTGAGGAACACGTTCGCATAGCTGCGGGCGGCGGGGCCTTCCAGCCGGACGCCGCTGTCCTTCCAGTGGCCGAACCGAGTCACTTTATTGATGTATTCATCTGCCAGATTCACGCCGCCGGTGTAGGCGATGCTGGCCGTCCACCACCATGATCTTGCGGTGGTCGCGGTTGTTCAGCACCAGATTCAGCACCGGCACGCAGCGGTTGAAACTGAACGCCCGGATGCCGTCGGCACGCAACAGATCTACATAGTTGTGGGGCAGCAGGCTCAGGCAGCCGGCATCGTCGTAGATGACACGCACGTCCAGCCCTGCCGCGGCCTTCTGCCGCAAAATCTCGTGGATCTGCCCCCACATCTCGCCCATGCCGATGATAAAGCTCTCCACAAAAATGCTGTGCTGCGCGGCCTGCAGGTCGGCCAGCATATCGGGCAGCATCACATCGCCCACGGGGTAATACCTGACGGCGGTGCCGCCGAAAACAGGCGAAGCAGCGTAGTTTTGCAGGTAATCAGCGGTCTCGGCCAGGCGCGGGTCGCGGCGGGCCAGCTCGGCGCGGGCGGCGGGGTCGCCGGTGCGCAGGGGCGCCAGCTCGGCCTCGGCACGCTCCATGCGGCGGCGCAGGGGAATGGCCGGGCGCTTATTGCCCCACATTAAATACAGGAGGCCGCCCTGCACGGGCATGAGCATGAACAAAATCATCCAGCTGATTTTAAATTCCGGCGCGGTGGAGTCCTTGCGGACCAGCGCCAGGCACATCAGCGCGCTGACGGCGAGCCCCACGCGGGAGATGAGGTGCGAGTAGTCGCTCAGCCAGTAAAACACGCTGAACAGCCACACCGCCTGCGCCAGCACGAGCACGACCGTGACCACGGTGCGGCTGAAGACGATGGACAGGGCGCGGTGCAGCAGCCAGCGCCAATCTTTGGGTTTGTGCAGTTTTTGCATAGATGCGTCCTTTTTGATGAAAAGGGGAACAAAAAGCCCCCTCGGCACGGCCTTGCGGCAACGAAAACCGGGGGGGGTATTGCAAACAGCTATACCCAAGCTACAGCCGAAAGCAAACACAGAAATTATGCGCAGCACCGTTTGTTGCGGGCTGCCGGGGCGAATCAGGCGTGGAGACGTGCGTCGATAGCGGCCATGCAATCGTCCATGGTCAGGAACGTGACAGCGCAGTCAGAGCCGATAAACCAGCGTTCTTCCCCGTTGCAAACGATCTTGCGGATCAGTTTGCCGTGGTACTCCGTCTGGATGTAGATCCCATTCGGCATGTGGTCAGCCCTCCTTACATTTATATGTATTATGGGGGCGTCCCCCGGATCGAACTTGAACTGGTATTATTATCGCATAAATGAAACGGTTTGGCAAGTGTGGAAATAGACAGATATTGGGGAATTTTGTGGTTTATTTTCTACGCAGCAAGGTATACATTTTGTACGGTTTTACGTGATGTTTTATGCTTGCGGTCAGGGGCGTCCGTGCGGCCCTGCCGCAAGGCAGGCAGGGCCGGAAATGCGCAAACGTAACGCAAGTAAAAGCAAGTAAAAAGAACAATTTATTGTATTCCTCCCGCGACTATGGTATACTTGCCTTGTATGTACTTGCAAAAGTGCACTAAAATTTGTAACGGGCGTGAGCCTGTTTTGGGAGGAAACCCCCTATGAAGTATCTCTCCTACGGCGAGCGGGCGTTTTTGCGCGGGCACCTCAACCGCGTACGGCATGTTACGCTGGACCCCGACGGGCCGGGCGTCGTGCGCATCCACCTTATCCCCTGCACCAAGCCCGACCGCGATACGCCGTTCGTGGCCATTCTGAACGGGCAGGACATCCTGCCGCTCAACGTCAGCTGGGCCATTCTGCTGACCAACTTCATCGAGGCGCTGCAGCCCCACGCGGGGACTGAGTTAAAGGACTCCGACTGGTCGGCCATCAACGCCCAGGCAGTGGCGGCTACCCGTAAAATTTATCGTAAGACCGAACCTTTGCAGATCGAATCCGATTTGCAGATGATGCTGGATACCCTTATCGCCGTGGCGCGGGGCAAGGAGCCGCCGCTGCACATCCAGCCGATCTCGCTGGCCCAGTACGCCCCCCGCATGGCCGCGCCCCACCGCATGGACCTGATGATCTCCACGATGGTGAAGGACAACGCCTGGCATTGCAATCAGAAAATGTTTGCACTGCTACGCCGCCAACCAGCCGCTTTCCGCCGTGCCCGAGCTGGACACCGACCAGTGGCTGGCGGTGATTGAAAAATGCCGCAGCATCGGCATACCGCAGCTGACCTTTACAGGCGGCGAGCCGACGCTGCGCCAGGATCTGGTCAAGCTGGTGCAGGCTGCGCAATGGTTTGTAACGCGGCCTGAACACCAACGGCCGCATGCTGACCAGCGCCCTGTGCAAGGACCTGCACGCTGCCAGCCTGGACGCAGTGCAGATTACGTTCTACTCCGCCGATGAGGCCGTGCACAACGAGCTGGTGGGCGTGGACGGCTACACCGACACGGTGAACGGCATTAAGAACGCACTGGCTGCCGGGCTGAACGTGAGTTTGAACACGCCGCTCTGCAGCCTGAACAGGGACTACCTGTCGGTGGTCAGGTTCGCGCATGAGCTGGGTGTCCGCTACCTGACCTGCAGCGGGCTGATCCCTGCGGGCAATGCCGAGAGCGACGCCAGCCGCGCCGTGCGCCTGACTTCCGCCGAGCTGGAGGATGTACTGCGCCCCGCCATGGAGTACGCCGCCGCAAACGGCATGGAAATCAACTTTACAAGCCCCGGCTGGCTGCCCGAGGAGACGCTGCGCACGCTGGGATTTACCCAGATCCCCAGCTGCGGCGCGTGCCTGAGCAACATGGCGGTGGCGCCGGACGGCACCGTGCTGCCCTGCCAGAGCTGGCTGACCGGCAAGGGACTGGGCAATATGCTGCGCACCCCGTGGAACCGCATCTGGCGAAGCCCGGAGTGCGGCACGATCCGGGTGGAGAGCGCCCGGATGAAGCGGCTGTGCCAGCTGGGGGATACCCCGATGCAGGAGGGCTGCTGATGAAGATGAACTTTGGGGCCGTATTGTTGGCGTTCCACGCGGCTTCGTATGCAGTTTTCTGTTATTGATTTTTGTTGCAGCGTCCCTGCTGTTCCCGCTGTCTGCCCGGGCGGAGAGCGGGCAGGCGGATCTGGACGGGCTGGCGCCGTATGCGGACGATGGAGATCTGGATTATATTCCCGACTACTTCGTCACGGTGGACCTGCGGGAGGACGGCTCCGCCGACATTACCTACGACATCGACTGGCAGGTCATCGACGGCGATAAGACCGATTACCTGAGCTGGGTCAAGATCGGCCTGGCCAATTCCACGCCGAGGACCTGACCCCGCTGACCGATACGATCTCTGATTTACAGTACACGAGCGACGGCGGCAGCTACGCCAAGGTCGTGTTCCGTCACCGTTACTACGCGCCCGATGTGGCCGCCGCCAACGGCGGGGAGAGCAGCGTACACTTTGCATTCAGCGTGCACCAGAGCCATCTGTTCACAAAAAACGATGACGGTACGGCAAACTTTGCGTTTACACCCGGCTGGTTCGACGACCTGGTGGTGGAGCACATGCAGGTGCGCTGGCGCAGCGGCGACGGCTTTGTGGCCGATAACACCAGCGAGGAAGACGATTACCTGACCTGGGAATTTGGCGTGATGGGCCACGGCCAGAGCGCCAACATCCACGTGACCGTGCCGGTGACGACGGCCGAGGCCTTTGACCCCGGCGCAGCCATGACCACCGACGACTACGACAGCGGCGAGGACCTGGACGAGATCGTCGGTATGCTGGTGACGCTGGTTGTGGTGCTGCTGGCAATTGCCATCATCATCATTGCGATAGCCTCCCAGTCCCCGGAGTGGGGCGGCGGCTTCGGCAGCGGGCTGGACCCGGACGACTGGTTCTGGTACACCAACGGCGTACACACGATCCGCTGCGCCCGCTCCGCACCCCCGCCCAGCGGCTACCACCGCACGGACCCGCCGCCGGAGTTCAGGGCGGGCGGCGGTAAGACCCACGGCGGCGGTGTGAGCCGCCACCACAGCAACCATTCCGGCTGTGCCAGCAGCTGTGCCTGCGCGTGTGCTTCCAGCTGCGCGTGTGCCTGCGCCTGTGCGGGCGGCGGGCGCGCCGGGTGCAGTGTCAAGGATTTTTACACCGTGAAACTCCCTAAAAAATCTGTAGGGGCCGATGCTTGCATCGGCCCGGAAACCGAGGATAAACGATGAGCCTGGAAGACCAATACGATGCCTGGGTTCGCGGCCTGATGGGCGGCGGCGGGTACGCCGCGACCCCGAAGCAGGCTGAGGAGGCCAATGACGCCGTGCAGCAGATGCAGGCCCAGCTGGACGCTCTGACCGAGGCCCAGAAGCGCCAGACTGCCGCGGGCAGCGCACTGAACGCCGTGCAGAAGGCAGGGGCCGCCACGGCGGAGAGCGTGCGCAGGATGAGCAGCGAGCTGACGAAGTCGCTCAAGCAGGACGGTCTGCTGGGCGGCACCGTCGCTGCGCCCTCCCCTGCCCCGGCTGTGCCCGCCAAGGCGGATTTTGCCGGAGTGACCGAAAAGATCAAGGCCCAGGTGCTGGGGCAGGATGCCTTTGTGTCGGCGCTGGTCAAGGCGTTCCGCCGCCCCTTTGTGATGGGCACGGCGGACGACACCGGCCGCGCCCGCAACCTGATGCTGCTGTGCGGCCCCAACGGCACCGGCCGCCACTACGCGCTGCAATGCGTGGTGGACGAGCTGGCCGCCCGCGGTGTGCTGCACAGCGCTGCCGTGGAGACGCTGGATCTGGCGCTCTACCCCGGCCCCGCACAGGAGAAGCTGTTTTTGCAGGACCTGTATGCGGCCCTGCAGTCTGACGCCGAGGTTTTGGCCTTTGACCACTACGAAGGCTGCGCGGCCAATTATCTGAACATGCTGGCAACGCTGGCGATGGACGGCACGCTGGCATTGTCGAGCCGGTACGTTTTGCAGCGCGGCATCCTCGTGGATGTCGGCACGGCGCTGGCCCCCGGTGCCATCGGCGAGCTGCAGGCCGGCGGCAAGTATTTTGTGTTCTACTCCAACAAGGGCGAGACCGCGCTGGCCGACCACTTTGGGGCAAAGTTTGTGGATGCCGTTGCGGGCGACATCTGCCGCACCGAGGCGTTCACCCCCGAGGCGCTGGCCGCCGTGGCCGCGCGGGAGCTGAATTATCTGGCCCAGCGCACCCGCAGGCAGTGCGGACTGGCGCTGACCATGGGCGCAGATGTGCGCGACCTGTTGGCGTCGCAGTACGGCAAGACCAGCGGTATGCAGGCTATGCGCGACTACTGCGAGACAGTCTACCGCGCGATTGCCGAGTACGTGCTGGATGCCGACGAGACGCCCGCCGACGGCACGCCCGCCGCGCTGACGGCGGAGAACGGCAGGCTGTGCATGGCCGTGAACGGCGGCGGCTCCTTTGACCTGCTGGCGCTGCTGCCCCAGCAGTACCGCGGCGATGTGGACGCGGTGGAGGCTGAGCTGGACGGCATCATCGGTCTGGATGAAATCAAGAGCTATGTGCGTGACATCGCCAAAAATGTGCAGGCCCAGCAGCGCCGCAAGGCCCAGGGCCTCAAGGTGGCCGAGGTCAACATGCACATGATCTTTACCGGCAACCCCGGCACCGGCAAGACCACCATCGCCCGCATTTTGGCGAAGTATCTCAAAGCCATCGGCGCACTGCGCGGCGGCCAGCTGGTGGAAGTGACCCGTGCCGACCTGGTGGGCCGCTATGTCGGCCACACGGCCCCGCTGACCAACCGGTGATCCAGAGCGCGTTGGGCGGTGTGCTGTTCATTGATGAAGCATACAGCCTGTACCGCGGCGGCGAGGACAGCTTTGGGCTGGAAGCCATTGATACCCTTGTGAAAGGCATTGAGGATAACCGGGGCGACCTGGTCGTGATTTTGGCCGGGTATACCAAGGAGATGCAGCTGTTTTTGTCGGCCAACTCGGGTTTGGCGAGCCGGTTCCCGAACCAGATCGAGTTCCCGGATTACACCGGCGAGGAGCTGTACCGCATTACCTTGTCGATTGCCAAGAGCAAGGGGTATAATTTGGACGAAAGCTGCCGGGATGTGCTGATCCAATGGTATGATGAGCAGCAGGCGGCGGATGCCGCGACCAACGGCAACGGACGTATGGCCCGGAATGTTTTGGAAAAGGCCATTTTGAACCAGGCCCGGAGATTGGTTGCGGATGCGGATGCCGACCTTGCTTTGCTTTTGCCGGGGGATTTTGAGTTAGAATAAGTGCTTTCAAGAGGGACCACCATGCGGTCCCTCTTTTTCTATGCACTTTAGCGCGACCGTGTGCCCCCGTAGAGGAATCGGCGGCGGGCAGCCGCCAGAACAACATTTCTTAAATTCTTAAGAGCGCGACTTGCGGCGGCTTTGCCGACGCGTTCGCGAAGCGAACCCAGCGCTCTTAAGCCGTGCCCCGCGCCTCGGAAGTAGCGGGACTTTTCTGGTACTCTTTTGGTCACAAAAGAGTACGCATAGCGGGGAGAAGCCGTTAATGCGAGTGAAGCGCCGCATGGTGGCGCGGAACGAAAGCCGCCGCAGCCTTAAAAAATCTCAAAAAATATTGCATTTTCGCTTAAAACTGTGTATGATATACTACGATACTTATAGTAGAGGAGTATGCCCCAATGGCATCATTGCGCGAAGAAATTGAATCCCGGCGCACGTTTGCGATCATCTCGCACCCCGACGCCGGTAAAACTACACTGACCGAAAAGCTCCTGCTCTACGGTGGGGCTATCCAGACCGCCGGCTCCGTGAAGGGCAAGCAGAGCGCCAAGCACGCTGTCTCGGACTGGATGGACATTGAGAAGCAGCGCGGAATCAGCGTTACATCGTCTGTTTTGCAGTTCAACTACCAGGGCAAGTGCATCAACATCCTGGATACCCCCGGCCACCAGGACTTCTCCGAGGATACCTACCGAACCCTGATGGCCGCCGACTGCGCCGTCATGGTCATCGACGCGGCCAAGGGCGTTGAGGCACAGACCATCAAGCTGTTCAAGGTCTGCACGCTGCGCCACATCCCGATCTTCACCTTCATCAACAAGATGGACCGCGAGGCCCGCGACCCGTTTGAGCTGATGGAGAACATTGAAGAAATCCTCGGCATCAAGACCTACCCGATGAACTGGCCCATCAGCTGCGGCAAGGACTTTAAGGGCGTGTACGACCGCACCGCGCGCCGCGTGCTGGCGTTTGAGAGCGACGGCCGCGCCAACGGCGTGAAGATGGTGGACGAGATCGAGGCCGAGCTGGGCGACCCCCGCCTGGACGACCTGATCGGCGCTGCCAACCACGCCAAGCTGGCTGAGGATATTGAACTTTTGGACGGTGCAGCGGAGGAGTTTGACCTGAACGCTGTGCAGCACGGCGAGCTGAGCCCCGTGTTCTTCGGCTCGGCGCTGACCAATTTTGGCGTGAGCCGTTTTTGAAGGAGTTCCTGCGCCTGACCCCCACCCCGCTGCCCCGCAAGGACAGCGTGAGCGGTGAGCTGGTCGACCCGTGCAGTGAACAATTTAGCGGCTTTATCTTCAAGATTCAGGCCAACATGAACAAGAATCACCGCGACCGCATCGCGTTCCTGCGCATCTGCTCCGGCAAGTTTGAGCGCGGCATGGAAGCTTTCCATGTCCAGGAGGGCAAAAATATCAAGCTTGCTACCGGCACGAGCCTGATGGCTGACGACCGCGCCATCGTCAGCGAGGCCTACGCGGGCGACATTATCGGCCTGTTTGACCCGGGCGTCTTCTCCATTGGCGACACCTTGTGCACCGGCAAAAAGCATGTGCAGTTCGCCGGCATCCCGACCTTCGCGCCCGAGCACTTTGCCCGCGTGACCCAGGTCGATACCATGAAGCGCAAGCAGTTTGTGAAAGGCATGGAGCAGATCGCACAGGAAGGTGCTATCCAGATTTTCCGCGACCTTGGCTCCGGCATGGAGGAAGTTGTTGTCGGCGTGGTCGGCGTGCTGCAGCTGGAAGTGCTGGAGTACCGCCTGAAAAACGAGTACAATGTAGATATTCGCATGCAGACCCTGCCTTACGAGCACCTGCGCTGGATCATGAATGACCCGGACGAGCTGGACCCAAAACACTGGACCTGACCAGCGACACCCGCGCCATCGAGGATATGAAGGGCAACCCGCTGCTGCTGTTTGGCAGCCCGTGGAGCATCAACTGGGCCGAGCAGCATAACCCCGACCTGAAGCTGTCCGAGTTTGGCAACCTGACGTTCTAAGGGGGATGCTTTGTGCTGACTGAGGTAAAAAAGCACCTTACACCGAAACAAATCCGCGACGATATTGTGTTTTTTGCGCTGCTGAACCTGGGGCTTGTGGCCACTGCCGCAGGCATCGCCCTGTTTAAAACGCCCAACCATTTTGCGTTTGGCGGCACGTCGGGCTGTCCATCGTGCTGGCAACGCTGTTTCCACGATTTAACGTAGGTGCGTTCATGTGGGCGGTCAACGCCGTGCTGGTGGTTTTGGGGTTCATCTTCCTTGGCATACGTTCCATGGGATGGACAATTTACTCATCGTTTGCACTTTCTTTTTATGTGTCCGCTTTTGAATGGGCTGTACCTTTACGTGAGCCGTTGACCAACGATGCGTTTCTGGAGCTCTGCTTCGCGGTAATCCTGTCGGCCGTGGGTGCGGCCATCGTGTTCAACATCGGCGCGTCCACGGGCGGAACAGATATTGTAGCGATGATTTTGAACAAGTACACCTCCATGCCGGTGGGCCGCGCCCTGATGGTCAGCGACTTAGGGATCGTGCTGGCGGGGGCTTACCTGTACGGGCCGGCCACCGGGCTGTACTGCATTTTGGGTATGATCCTGAAAAGCACCGTGGCGGACAGCGCGATTGAAGGTATAAACCTGCGGAAAGTTTGTACCGTCGTGACCTCCCGGCCGGAACCGGTGCGGGATTTTATCGTGAACGAGCTGCATCGTTCGGCCACCATGGAGCAGGCCCGGGGTGCCTACACCCACGAGGAAAAGTGGGTGCTGGTTACTGTGTTGACCCGCGGACAGGCACAAAAATTACGGCTGTTCGTACATTCACTGGATGAACATGCGTTTATTACGATCGTGAACAGCAGTGAGATCGTGGGCAAAGGGTTTCGGTCGATTTAAATTAAATAGCTGCTTTCAAGAGGGACCACCTTGCGGTCCCTCTTTCTTTTTATCGGCATCCTACCGGAAGGCTTTCCTTTTTTGCGACCAAAAAAGGAAACGAAAAAAGTCCCGCTGTTCCGAGGCAGCGGACCCCGGCCTAGGGGCTACTCGCCCCTAGGAACCCCAAAGTTGTGGTCAGCTGTCCAAAAAGCTAAAAATTGCAGGAGTGATGCAATTTTCTTAACGCTTTTTGGCCATCTTCCATATTGACCCCTTCGGGGCCTAAATCCTCTACGCCCTTTTTGTAGGGCCCGATGCTCGTCATCGGCCCGTGGGCCCGTTGCCATCTACTGCAAACCAACGCAGGTAACTGCCTGTACTGTTTTTGCACCCTATATATACCCTAAAACTAGCAAAACACCCCGGTGTTTGCAACTGTTTGTACAGTTATAAAAACAGTTAAAATTAACATATCTATGCAATATATTGAACTGTTTATCTAGTTGTAGAGTTTTATCTACGCGCGCGCGGCCTCCAAGGTCAGCTGCTCGATGATGTTTTCGGGGACTTTCTTTGTGTCATACCAAATCGCATAAGCACCTTTATGCCCTTGGCGAATCGTGGCATTTTCGAGGCCCATTTTCTTGGCTGCTTTTCGCAGGATGGATTCGCTAATAACCTCCTTTTTAGCGTCGGCAATAGCAATGGATGTCTTCACCCAGCCTGTGTTATTTGTCAGCTCGCCCAACAATGCCACGGCGCGATTCCCAACGACCGGCTCTGGCCCTCTCGTGTTGCCGCCCGCCTGTGCCCGCAAGATCTCATCCGCCGTTAAAGCACATTCGTCCATGAGTTCCACCCCGCCATCGTGGATGGAAAACTTGCGGCTGGGGCCGGGCGGGCCCAGGCTGCTTTTATCCTGGGCAAAGACGCGCAGGCTGCGGTCGTCCGGGTCGCAGCCTACAAAAATGATGCTTCGCGCTGCGTTGCGGAAGTCGCTGGAGCCGAGGATGCGGTCGCTGGCCGAGCCGCCGGACAGGTTGGGTTTGCTGATGTGGCTGACCAGCATCACCGCGCAGTGGTAGCGGGCGGCGAAGTTTGCCAGGTGGTCCATCATGGGGCGCACGTCGGCGGCCTGGTTCATGTTGGCGTGCTTTTCGAGGTAACTTTGTATTGGGTCGAACACCACCAGCGACGGACGGCATCCGGGGCGGCTGGCCAGCGCGTCCAGACGGGCGTCGCACATGGTCAGCGCCGGGGTGTCGGCCATTTGCTGCATGATAACGATGTTTTCCGGGTCGGCACCCAGAGATTCCAGCCGCGGCGAAAGCACGATGTGGGGGTCGTTCTCCTGGGTAAAATAATACACCAGGCCGGGCGTACCGTCCTTAGTGGCGCGGCCTGTGCTGATGTCAGCGGCCCATTTCAGCGCCAGCCAGGTCTTGCCCATGCCCGCCACACCGGCCAAAATGGTGACGGCATCCAGCGGCAGATACGGCTCGATCAGGTACTCGGCCTGCCGCGTTTCCACGTCTGCCATGGGCGTGAAGCCAAGCTCCTGCATGGCCTGGCGGCGCAGCGCCATCCGCGCGATCTTCAGGCAATAGCTGGGGTCGGCGTCAAACTGAGATGTATAATTGTCTCGCCGGTCGGCGTACTCCTGCTCGCTGATGCCCAGCTGCAAGGCCCGCGTGCGCAGCAGCATCATGCGGCGCAGGCGCTCCTCATTGGTGGAAACATTGCAGGCATCGAAAAAAGAAAGCGGAGCCAACAGGCACGTTTTGTCCATGCTGTTGATCTTCGCATCGAACACCTGGGCTTCAAGTGTCAATTCATTGGGCTGCATGGGGTCCTCCTTACACAAATGTTGTTGAAAACACTACTTATAGTAGTATTATAACGCGCGGGCGCTGTACTTAACAATGAAATACCGCTGAAAATTTACTGCAATCTTACTGCAGGGATTTTTAGCGGATTTTTTGTTTGCAGGTCTTGTTATGGGACTGCAAAAATAAAACCTGCCAAAGTGTATTGACAACTACTGGTAGTTGTACTATGATGGGTGTACTGACAAGGAGAACGGCAAAACAAAATCGGACACTGGAAAGGAGACATTTCGGGAAATGACGTACAAAGAAAAGGTGGCATGGCTGCAGCGGTACCTGAAGGCGCGGGAGAAGGCGAACTTTCTGGGGGGCTGCGTGCAGGAGATGGAGGCCGAGGCACAGGGCATGCGCACCCGTCTGGACGGCATGCCCGGGGCCGGGCAGGACACGGCGCGGCTGGCGCGAAGTGTGGAAAAGGTCGAAGAAACGCGTAAAATGTGGAACGACCAACTGGACTGCTGCGGCGAGCTGCGCATCGAGCTGGTGGCCGAGCTGGCGAAGATCCAGCATCCGTTGGCACAGGAGGTGCTGCGCCGCCGCTACATGAACGGCGAAAGCTACGCCGAGATCTGCGACGCGCTGGCCCTGGTGGAGCGCCGCGTTTACCAGCTGCACCGCCTGGGTGTGAACAAGGTGTGCGAGCCGGAGAACGGAGGGTGAAAGAAATTCAGTAAGATTTCAGCGCGATTTCATTGCAAAGTACAACTAAACGTGGTAGAATGGTAACATCGAAACTCGTGGAAGGGCAGCCGCCCGCCGCGGGTTTTTTATTTTGCGTTTTTTGCCGGAAGGGGGCCAGGAATGGACCGGGTAACAGAGGAAAACGTCATTGCAGAGTTGGCGGGCATTGCGTTTGATGACGGTTGTAATGATGGTTGTGGTTTGGTTGTTAAAACAGCCGATAAGCTCCGGGCGCTGGAGCTGCTGTATAAATATCTTGGCTTGGGGGACCGGGGCGGCGGGGTTGATAAGGTTGTGATTGTGGATGATGTGTGATTTTGGCGGTCGGCTTTCGGTGTTCCGCCACCATGCGGCCCGGCCTGCTTTACAGTGCGCGGAACGAAAGCCGCCTATTGAAAGGAGTAACGAAACAAATGGACATTCATCTCAAAGAAACAATTCCAAAAGTATTCCAACCGATCCATAAGGCTGTGCAAAATGAAGGCATAAAGGAAATTGTGGCCAAGGGCGGGCGCGGGTCGGGCAAGTCCAGTTACCTGTCGCTGGAGCTGGTTTTGCAGCTGCTGCGCCACCCGGACTGCCATGCGGTGGTGCTTCGCAAAGTGGCAGGCACGCTGCGCAACAGCGTGTATAACCAGGTGGTCTGGGCTATCGATGCGCTGGGATGTACGGCCTGCTTTCGCTGCACAGTTTCGCCGATGGAATGTACTTATTTGCCTACCGGACAGAAGATCCTCTTTTTTGGCCTGGATGATGCCGGCAAGTTGAAAAGTTTAAAACTTCCCTTCGGCAGCGTCGGCATCTGCTGGTTCGAGGAGCTGGACCAGTTCGACGGCCCCCAGGAGGTGCGCAACGTGGAGCAGAGCATTTTCCGCGGCGGCAGCTACAGTTTGACTTTAAAAAGTTTTAACCCGCCCGCCATGGCACGCAGCTGGGTCAACCGCTACGCGCTGGAAAAACGGGATGGAAAATTGGTGCATCACTCCACCTATAAGGACCTGCCCCGCGCCCTGCTGGGCGAGCGCTTTTGGGCCGACGCCGAGCATCTGCGCGCCACCAACCCCGAGGCCTACCGCCACGAGTACGGCGGCGAGGTGGTGGGCAGCGGCGCGGCCGTGTTTGCTAACCTGCAGCTGCGCGCTGTGCCGGACGACGAAATTTTGACGTTCGACCGGATTTATCACGGCGTGGACTGGGGCTGGTGGCCCGACCCGTGGGCCTACAACGCCTGCGCTTACGACCCGGCGCGGCGCAGGCTGGTGATTTTTGACGAACTGACGCGGTTTCGCTGCCCCAATGCGGACACGGCACAGCTTTTGATCGAGCGTGGTGTGGGCGGCGACGAGGGCGGCTTTTTGATCGCTGACGGCGCCGAGCCGAAGTCCTGTGCGGATTACCGCGCCGCCGGCCTGCCCTGCCGCGCCGCCCGCAAAGGCCCCGGCAGTCTGCGCGAAAGCATGAAGTGGCTGCAGAGTTTGGCCGAGATCGTGATTGACCCGGCGCGATGCCCCGACACCGCCCGCGAGTTTGGCGAGTACGAATATGCAAAAGATGCACGTACAGGCGATGTTTTGGGCGGATACCCCGATGCGGGGAACCATCATATTGATGCGGTGAGGTATGCGGTGGAAAGCGTCTGGCGGAGACGCGGGACGTGAACTTTTGGCTTGTGGCCGGGCGGCTTTCGGCGTGCTGCCGTCGGGCAGGGCTGAGAGATATGAGACATAAATACAAAAATAGCAAAAGGAGCGACAAAATGCAGACTTATTTGGAGCAGGCGTTTGGAAAGAGCGATTGTTCGTCGGTGAAGATGCGTGGGGCGGTGCGGGAGTGGATGGACTTATATTACGGCGCTTCCCGCAGCGGCGAGGACGGCAGTGCGCGGCTGGCGGTGCTGATCGTATCGAAACTATGCAGAACAGTTTTTGCCGAGTATGACGTGCATCGGGACAAGCACGACGATTGGGCGCAGGAGTGTTATACGGACGCCCTGAACAAGGTGGCAAAAACAGCGATGCAGTATGCTTTAATCGGCGGCGAGTGCCTTTTGAAGGTGGTGAATGACCATTTTGTGCCGATCCGGCGCGATTGCTACCTGCCGCTGGGACGCGACGACAGGGGCAATTTGACCAGCGTGGGCATGATGCAGACGCTGTACGAGAACGGAAAAAAATATGTACTTTTGGAGCGCCGCACCGACATGGAGGACAACACGCTGATCGAAAATCGGCTGTTTGAGGTCAACGGCCAGGCGTTGGGACGCCGCGTTCCGCTGGACACGCTGACGGCCTGCAAAATGCTGTCGGACGAGGAATTTTTGCCCAACGTGCCCTGCATGGGGCTGGCCGTGCTGCGGATGCCCACCGTGAATTGCGTGGACGGCAGCGCCGACCCGGTAAGCATTTACGCGCCCGCCGTGGGGCTGATGCACGCGCTGGCCCGGTGTGAGGACCAGCTGAACCATGAATTTTTGAACGGCGCGTCGAGGGTGTTTGCTTCGGAGGACCTGCTGCGGCCCGATGCCTCCGGGGCGCGCGGGCTGCGGGATGACCTGTTTGTGGGCCTGCCCGACGACCCCGCCAACGTGGGTGTGACCGTGTACAGCCCCACCCTGCGGGAGGGCAGCTACCTGGCCCGCAAACAGGATATTTTGCGAAGCTGCGAGAGTTTATTGAGCTTGCGCCGCGGCATTTTGAGCGAGACCAACGCCGAGACCCAGCCCCGCACCGCTACCGAAATTTCCGCTGCCAGCGTTGACTACGATTTGACCATACGCAGTTTGCAGAAGGCGTGGGAAGATTGCGCAGGCGATGCTTTGTTTATCTGCTCGTGTCTGGATAGAGCCTATCACAAGGATGATTGGTGGCCGACCGAACTGCGCATCGACTGGGGCGACGGCGTGCTGTACGACCGTAGCCGCGTCTGGGCCGAGCAGCAGCAGATGGTGGCGAGCGGCCTGCTGCGGCCGGAGATCGCGCTGGCGTGGTACTACGACCTGCCCGCCGAGACCGAGGCTGATTTGCAGGCTGTGCGCGAAAAGTACATGCCGGCTGCGAAGGGAGGTGAAAACCATGAGTGAAGAAAAGCTTGACCGAAAGCCTGCGCCCGCGCCCTATGCGGCCGGTACCGGCAGTGTGCCTGTCGGCCCCGACCGCGCGGCCTTTGAGCGGATGAGTTACCGCGAGAGGGTGGCGTTCAAGCGGGAGGACCCGGAGGGGTATGCCTTGATGAAAGCGGCGCTTTGAGGGCGGCTGCTGGATGAAAGGCGGCTTCGCCAAACGCAAAAACGAAGCACAACAAATCAACTAAGAATCAACACGTACACAAACGAAAGGACAAAAACCATGGCAGATTTTATTACGAAACTTTCCGATATGATCGATCCTGAAGTGATGGCGGATATGGTTTCTGCGCGGATTCCTAAAAAATTGCGTGTAGCACCGTTTGCCAAAATTGACGATACGCTGCAGGGTGTGCCCGGCGATACCATCACCGTGCCCGCCTACACCTACATTGGCGATGCCGCCGACGTGGCCGAGGGCGGCGAGGTCGCTATCGAAAAAATGACCACCTCCACCCGCAAGGCCACCATCAAAAAGGCTATGAAGGGCATCGGCCTGACCGACGAGGCCGTGCTGTCCGGCTACGGCAACCCTGTGGGCGAGGCCAACACCCAGCTGGCCCTGGCTATCGCCGCCAAGATCGACAGCGACTGCATGGACGCCCTGCAGACGGCCAGCCTGATCTACGACGGCAGCCAGGCCCAGATCAGCTACAACGCCATCGTCGATGCCGTGGACCTGTTTGAGGATGAGATGGGCTGCAGCGAAAAGGTTATGTTCATCCACCCCAAACAGGTTACGCAGCTGCGCAAAAACCCCGACTTTTTGAGCGCCGACAAGTACACCCCCGGCGTTGCGCTGACCGGCGAGATCGGCATGATCGCGGGCTGCCGCCTGGTGCCCAGCAAGAAAGTGCCGCTGGATGGTGGAATTTACGCCTGCCCCATCGTCAAGCTGGAGGACGACCCCGAGGTCGACGACGAGATCCCGGCACTGACCATCTACCGCAAGCGCGAGGTGAACATCGAGACCGAACGCAAGCCCAAGACCCGCACCACCGAGATCACCGCCGACGAATTTTACGTGGCTGTGCTGTCCAACGAGGCTAAGGTGGTGCTGGCCAAGTTCAAGGCGTAAGGGGGCGTGCGCGTGCCGGATTATACCTTTTACGTAGAGGATTACCTGGGCGAGGACATCCCGGAGAAGGAGTTCCCCCGCTTCATCAGACGCGCCGGGGACGAGCTGCGCCGTATGCGGGAGATGTACGCCGTGGCACCGCGCCAGGGGCTGGACCCGGAGCTGGCCGAGAGCATGGCGCTCTGCGCTGTGGCCGACGCAATGTACGAGTTCGCGCAGGAGGACGAAGCCCGGGGCATTGCGAAGGTGAGCGTCGGCAGCGTGAGCGAGACCTACACCGCGCCGCCCGAGCTGTGCTCCCGCACGCTGGCAGACCGGCGGCGCATTTCCGCCACGAGGCGGGCTACTATCTGCGGATCGGGCGGTGGCTGCTCCATGAATAAACTGTACCGCGATACCGTGACGCTCTACCACGCCGACGCAGCGGCGCAGACCGTGGTGCGCACCGTACTGCGGGGCGTCTGTTGGCAGCAGGGCCGCCGGGAACTGCCCGATGCAGGCGGCACACGCCGGGGCGCGGCGCTGCTGGTGGTCATCCCAGAGACGACGGCCCGGTACGGCGCGGACTATACGCTGGCACCGGGGGACAGGCTGTTCCCCGGCGAGGGCCCGGCACTGACCTGGGCCGACTGGCCGGGCTTTGTGCCCGCGGCGGTGGAGGGTGCGGCGCTGGTGCAGTACGTGCTGCCGATGCGGCTGCGCGGTAAACCGCACCATGTCGAGGCCGGTGCCTGGTGGAACGGAAGCGGAACGGGCGTGAGGAGCCTGACAAGGTGAGAATTTTTTTGGCTTCTCCCCCGGGGGAGAAGCTGCCGCCCGCAGGCGGCTGATGAGGGGCGAGCTTGCGTGGCCGAACGATGAAAGGGAGGGCCGCGCGAAGTCTGCCCTCATCCGGCGCTGCGGCGCCACCTTCAGTCTACGCGCTAAAGCCGCCTTCGGCGGTTGCGCTCCGACACGCGCTTGCGAGCGCAGCCCCTCGGGGAAGGCTTTAGAGAAGGAGGCAAACCATGCTTACAAAAATGACGGCCTTTCTGGCCCGGGCCCCTGCCCTGCAGGGGCTTTCTTTGACGGTGGGGGACGTTGGCCCCGCGCCGTACACGGCAGGGCTGTGGTGCCGGGGCATCACGGTGCTGGACCGGCGGGAAAACCTGCTGGGCCGCGTGACACAGCGCTGCCGGGCGGAGTTCACGCTGCGGCTCTGCCTGCCGCGCACCGATGCCGACAACGCCGCGCGGCTGCTGGATCTGCAGACTTGGGCGGCAGCGGAGAGCGCCGCAGGCCGCGGGCCGGTGCTGGGCAACGCGGGGCGCGAGGTCCTGCGCGCCGAGCAGGGCCGTATGGAGCGCGCCGACGCGGGCGGCACGGCGGTCTACACCGTGCGTTTACAAGCGGAATACACACAAGTTTATACGGAGGAAACCACATGAAAATTGAACGAAAGTACATGGCCCACTACCTGAACGCCGCCTTTGGCAGCGGCGACGCCAGCTACACCCGCCTGGGCAGCGATCTGGAGGAATACTCCCCCGAGCTGACCGCGAACGTGGAGAAAAAGTCGAATATCGTCGGTGAGACGACGGTTACGATCAACGGCTACCAGAAGCAGGGCGAGGTCAGCCCCTACTACGCCGAGCCGGGCGACCCGCTGTTTGAGCGTCTGCAGGCCATCATCGACGGCGATCTGGTGCTGGATGACCTGAAAACCGACATCGTCGAGGTCAAGCTCTGGGACAAGGATACGGCGGGGGCGTACCCCGCCGTGCGCGAGGAGTGCTACATCGAGGTCGTCAGCTACGGCGGCGACACCACCGGCTACCAGATCCCGTTCAACGTGCATTACACCGGCGTGAAGGTGAAGGGAAAGTTTGACGTTAATACGAAGAAGTTTGTGGCGGACTGATTTGGCGGCCTGGCGGCTCTGCCTGCCGCCGATTCCTCTGCAAAGGGATACGGTCTCGCTAAAGTATAGGGGGCAATGGCTGCATCGCCCCGCAAGCGGCCGCCTGTCTATGCGGGCCGATGACGAGTATCGGCCCCTGCAATAAAGGTAGGCCTGGTGGAAGTATCCTACTAAAACGAGTGAAGCGCCGCAGGGGGGCGCGGAACGGAAGCTGTAACTTAAGCGTAAAGAAAGGAAAGAAAAATGCAAACCTGACGATCGATACCGGCATGCAGGAATATCTCATCAATAACCGCGCGGTGCTGCGCTTCAACCCCAGCGACCCCAACCTGTATCACAGGTTCTTCGCTGCGGCCCCGAAGCTGGACGCCCTGGATGCCGAGCTGACCGAACAGCTCAAGGCCCTGCCGGCAGAGCCGGACGATGCCCGCGCGGAACGGGGCCTGGCCCTGCTGACTGACTACGACCACCGCATCAAGGCGCTGCTGACCGAGATCTTCGGCGGCGAGAACGACTTTGACAAGGTGCTGGAGGGCGTCAACCTGGCGGGCACCGGCGCTAACGGCAAGCGCGTTGTGCAGAACCTTTTGGACGCACTCACGCCGATTTTGCAGGACGGCGCGGCCCAACACCTGCAAACTACCGCCGCCAACGCCCGGGCAGAAGCCGACGCCGCCCGCGCGGCGCGGGAGCAGGCATGACCCCGAACCTGTGGACGCTGCCCGAGACCGTACACTTTGCTGACACGGATTGGCGGGTGCATACCGACTTCCGGGATGTGCTGGAGATCCTGCGCTGGCTGGATGGTTCTGCCGACCCTGCACTGACCGACAGCGAACGTTGGTACGTAGCGCTGGCGCTGTTCTACCGGGATTTTTCGCTCATACCGCCAGTGCAATACCGAGAAGCCTGTGAAGCAATGGCAACATTTGTACAGGCAGGCCGCCCCGACGGCGGACCCTGTGCGCCCCGGCTGATGGACTGGCAGCAGGATGCGGCGCTCATCGCGGCGGGCACGGCGCGGGCGGCCGGGCAAGACCTGCGTGCGCTGCCCCACCTGCACTGGTGGAGTTTTTTGGGCTGGTTCGACAGCATCGCTGACGGGCCGTTTGCCACCGTGGTGGCCCTGCGGGACAAGCTGCGCCGCGGCAAAAAGCTGGAGCCGTGGGAACGTGAATTTTACCGCGCCCACCGTGCCGAGGTGGACCTGCACCGCCCCGCCAGCCCCGAAGCAGACGCAGAAAAGCAACGTCTGCTCGCACTTTTAAATGAGGACGAAAGGAGAGGAGAGTAACGTGGAAACGATTTCTTTTGATGAGATGTCGACCCTGGACGTGCCCAGCGCCGCGCTGCGCAGCAGCCTGGACAAGATCGCGTCGGCGCTGCAAAAGGTGGGCGCGGCGGGTACCGACGCCAGCGCCGCCGTGGACGAACTGCGCACCAGCCTGCGGGCGGCCGCCGCCCAAAGCGTGAAAAGCGCCCGCAGCCTGGCCAAGTTTGACGAGATCAACCGGCTGAGCGCCCCCGCCGCCGAGAAAGCGGATGCCGAGAAAACAACCGCTGCAGCGAAGAAAACGGGCGGCTCCACCCGCAAAAGCGGCAGCCGGTCCGGCAGCAGGGCCAAGGCCGAAGCGGACGGGGAGGTGAGCATCTGGCAGGCGGCACTGCAAACCCTGCGGGATGCCTGGGATGGATTTTGGTTGTATCTGCAAACCTATTACGGCCCGGCCATTGCGGCGTGGCAGGCCGCGTGGGAGCAGATCAAGCAGACCGCGCTGGCTGTGTGGGAGCCGGTGCGCGCGGCGGCGCTGGACCTTTGGGAATGGCGCACTGCAGCCCTTGGCCGACTACCTGCTGACGGTGTTTCTGCCCGGCGTGGCCAACAGCTTTTCCCAGGCGTTCGCGCCGATCCTGGGTGGGACCATCAGCGCGGCCATGACAATTTTGGGCAACCTGTTTGTCTGGCTTTGCGGGCTGATCGGGGAGCTGGTCAACACCGTGGTGCAGCCCGCGCTGGCCCTGCTGCTGGAGATCTGGCAGGGGGTGATGGACGGCATCACGGCCGCGTGGCAGGCCTACGGGCAGCCGATCCTGGACGGGTTGGTGCAGGCGTTTCAGGGCTTGACCGACCTGCTGACCGCCCTGTGGCAAAGTGTGCTGCAGCCCGTTTTAACGGACCTGATTTCGCTGATCGGCACCCTGTGGAGCGAGCATTTGCAGCCCCTGTGGCAGCAGCTGACCATGGCTCTGGGCGCTGTGATGAACCTGGTGCTGACCGTGTGGAACACCGTGCTGATGCCGCTGGCTGCCTGGCTGGTCAGCACGCTGGGCCCGGTAGCGGCGCAAGTATTTAACGGTATAGCGTCTGTTGTTGGCGTTGCCATCGGTCTGGTGGCGGATGCCGTCAACATTGGCCTGACCATTTTGCAGGGATTGGCGGACTTTTTGACGGCCGTATTGCAGGGCCGGTGGTCCACCGCCTGGAACGCCATGGCCGCTACCGTTACCACCGTTTGGAGCAAGATCACTTCGACGATTCAAAGCGCGGTCAGCGGCATTTTGTCGGTGGTGCGGGGCATGGTCAGCGGCATCCAAAGCGCTGTCAACGGCCTGCTGTCGTCCATCAGTTCGGTGCGCAGCGCAGCGGGCAGTGCCATCGGTTCCGTGATGGGCCACAGCCTGCCGGTGGGGCTGCCCGTCGTGGCCGGGCTGGAAGATCTGCCGGTCCCGGCGCTGGCGGCGGGCGCGGTCATCCCGCCAAATCGCAAGTTTCTTGCGCTGCTGGGCGATCAGGGGGCGGGCACCAATGTGGAGGCTCCGCTGGCCACGATCCGGCAGGCGATGGCCGAAGTTTTGGCCGGCTGGAATGGCGCAAACGACGGCCAGCCCATCAACGTGTACATCGGTGAGGAGCTGCTGGACAGCGTTATCGCCAACAGCGAGCGGCGCCGCAGCCTGCGCAGCGGCGGGAGGTGAATGATATGGACATTTTGACCATCGGCGGCGTGACACTGCCCGCCCCCAACGAGTACAAGGTGCAGCTGAACGATCTGGACAGCAGCGACACCGGCCGCACCGAGGACGGCGTGATGATGCGCAACCGCGTGCGGGAGGGCATTGCCAAGATCTCTGCCAGCTGGGCGGCGGTCTCCACCGCGGATTGCGCGAGGATCTTACATGCGGTAAAACCGGAAAGCTTTGATGTGGCGTACTTTTTTGGCGAAATGCGGACGGCAAGGATGTATGCGGGGGACCGCAGCGCGGATCTGATCGCGGCCCGGGAAGGGAAAGGCGTTTGGGATGTGTCGCTTAACTTGATTGAGTTTTGAACGGCGGCGGCTTCCGGTGTTCCGCCGCCTTAAAACAGAAAGGATAAACCACAAAAATGTACGATGTACCAAAAGAATACCGAGCTGCGATCCGCTCCCCGACGCGGAATGACCGCATGGCGGGCAAGCTGATCCTGACCGACGGCAGCACCATCGAACTGACCGACAGCGCCGTTATTTCCGGGTCGGTCAGCGTGGACAACCAGTGCGTGTCCGGGCAGGAGCTGGCTTTCGGCAGCGTGTACATGGGGCAGGCGTCGCTGCAGCTGCGCACCGCGCTATCCAGTGCTGCGTTTTACGATGCAGCGCTACAAATCGACTATGAAATCCAGCTGGCAGACGGCAGCTGGTACACCTGCCGGTGGGCCGCTACACCGTAGCCGAGGCCGAGCGCAGCGCCGCCGTGGTCAGCCTGACCGGCTACGACAACATGCTGAAACTGGAGCGCAAGTTCTCCGGCAGCGCGATTTTGGGCGACGCCTACACGATGCTGACCCAGATCGCCGGCACCTGCGGCGTGGAGCTGGCGCAAAGCGAGGCGGAGATCAAGGCCCTCTCGCCCAACGCCGAGATCCTGCGCCAGCTCGACGGCAGCTACCGGGTCTCCACCTGGCGCGACTGCGTGGGGGCCATTGCCCAACTACTGGCCGGGTTTGCCACCATCGACCGGCTGGGCAGGCTGCGGATCGTGCAGTTTGGAGAGACGCCCTGCGTGACGCTTTCCGAAAACGCCCGTACCAATGCGAAAATCTCTGACTTCTCCTGCCACTACGCCGCGCTGGTCATCGAGACCGACACGGATACCTTCACCTCAGACATCGAGGGGGAGAGCGGCCTGGAAATGACCATCTCCGACATGCCGCTGGCCGAAAGCGGCACCGCCGAGGTGCGGCAGGGCATCTGCGACGCGGTGTTTGCGCGGCTGCGTGCGCTGGATTACACCCCCGCCGCCGTGACGATGCCCGGCGACCCGGCGTTTGAGCCGGGCGACCGCCTGGCGCTGCCCACTGCCGATGCCGCGCCCGAAACGCTGGTGACCCACCTGGTGTGGAAGTTCCGCGGCGAAATGACGCTGAAAGGCGTGGGCAAAAACCCCTACCTGGCGGGCGCAGCCGCCCACACCGATGCCCAGCTGCGCAGCCTGCAAAAGCAGGCCGACGCGAACAAAATCATTTATTACAGCTTCACCAACGGCTCCGACATAAAAGTGAAGGACAACGGCAAGGAGACCCACGCCGTGAACTTGACTTTTGTTACCACGCAGGATACCTCGGCTATGTTTTTGGCGCAGGTGCTGCTGACGGCAGAACCGGATGCTGAGGTGGTGAAGCTGCCTGTAACAGGCGATACGGCGTCTGATTTTGGAGGCACGACCACGCCGGAACAGGATGCCGCCCTGACGCTGACCGTGCGGTACTACCTGGACAATGTTCTCATCGACAGCTTTACCCCGGCCCAGCGTCTGGTGCGGGGCGCCCACGCCTTGGCGCTGTTTTACCCCTTCCCGGATTTGGAGGGCGCGGCCAGCCACCGCTGGAGCGTCCGTCTGCTGTGCGCGGGCGGCGGCGTAAAGATCGCCAAAGGGCAGATCCGTGCCACCATCACCGGCCAGGGCATGGCGGTGGGCGACGCCTGGGACGGTACGCTGGAGTTTGAGGAGCTGGTCGGCCGCCCGACCCGGACGCCTGTGGCCCGCAAGGTGCTGGCCATTCAAGACGTCATCCTGACAGGCACGCAGAAGCCCATCGGTGATGCGGCGACCGAGATCATCACCAGGCTGCTGCGCAAGGCGCCGGTAAGAAACATTTTGTAAAACCGAGAGGAGGAACTTTACCATGCCCATCCATGGTCACACCAAAATCGAACTCACCAGCCAAACCACCGGCGAGGTCGAGACGATCGAGAAAGACAACATTGTAACAAACGCTGTATCGCAGATATTTAACGCTTTCAACGGTATGGCCCTCCTGCGGGAGGCCAACGCCAACGGCGAGTACGGCAGCACCTCCGATAAGAGTTGGGAGCTGCTGGAAAGCCTCTACGGCGGCATTTTGCTGTACGACACCGCCCTGGGCAGCGACCCGGACACCCTGTTCGCCCCGCCGGAGGCCAACCTCGTGGGCAGCGGCGTGCCCAAGGTGCTTAACAACGGCAAGGGCCTGCAGCGCGGCAGCTTTAACACCACCGAGAGCAAAACAGACCTGGAAAACGGCGTTGTCACGTTTGTTTACGACTTCGCTACCAGCCAGGCCAACGGCACGATCGCCAGCGTGTGCCTCACCAGCCGCTACGGCGGCTTCTTCGGCGAGAGCGAGACCGCCCTGCCCGCCGCCGACGGCTCCAACACGTCGAGCTACTACAACAGTGCGCTGTTCGGGCAGGAGACGATCTTTCCCAACGCGCCGGGCCAGAACGACCGCCACCTCTACGGCCGCCCGCTGTACGCCGACCCGGAAAACGACGAGATGGTGTTTGGCGCTATCAGCAACAATAAGCTGGTGCTGCGCTACGCCACCGCTTTGACGACCGAGATCGATCTGTTCAATCCCATCAACACCACCCGCGTCAAAAAGACCGAGGAGCGTGACCTTTCGGACTTTCTGCAGGTCGACCACTTCAGCTACTGTGCCGTAAGTTATGACGTAGATGCGGATAAGATCTGCGTCGTCAGCACCCCCGGCACCGACCAGCTGAAAACCACCGGCCTGATCCGCGTGCGCACCTACGACCGCAAGACCCTGGAGGAAAAAACCTACGCCTTCACCAACCCCACCGGTGTGACGCTGGCGGGCAACGTGGGCGGCACCTCGCCGGGGCTGCGCAATACCGGCCGTCTGCTGGGCGGCTGCCTGTTCATGGCCGGGTACACCACCTCGCCCGCGGCCAAGGCGGTGCCGTTTTTTAAAATTCCGCTGGCCGATCCCAGCAACGTGACGGCCATCACCACCCACGATCTGCTGATGCCCATGTTCCAGGACATGCACGACGGGCGCATCTACTTTATGGGCAGCAGGTACACGGCCTGCGGCACCGTGCTGAACACCGCCACCAACGAGATGCACGCCATCGAGGCCTACTACAACTACGAGCAGTACCCCTACCTGGCTGTGCCCGTGCTGGGTCAGCCCGCCGTGCCCTACATGGTGCGTTACGACGCCAACTCCGGCAACAACCAAAGCACCGTGCACCAGGGCATCCGGCGCAACTACCTGGGCACCATTAACGATTTGGACGCGCCGGTGCAGAAAACAGCCGATAAAACGATGAAAATTACCTACACACTGCGCAGAGAGGAGAGCTGATATGCAGGGCATTTTTGCGGGGCGCACCCAGCTGCGCTACCCCTACGGCCGTTACGGATACACCCGCGGCGGCGGCAAAATTTGGCACGGCGGTATGGATCTGGTTGGGCTGGACTCGACCGATATACGCATGCCGTATTACAAAAATAAGCGTATCACCGGCAAAGTTGTCCGTGCCCGCCGCGTGACCGACCACAGCAATAAGACCTGGGAGTGGGGCTGGTACGTCTGCGTGCAGCTGGACCCCGGCCAGACCCCCGACGACGTGAACTATCTGTACTTTTGCCACTGCCGCGAGCTGAAAGTGACGGCGGGGCAGGCGGTGGCCAGCGGCGACCTGTTGGCCGTGATGGGCCAAAGCGGCAACGCGGCGGGCGGCTACGACCATTGCCACTTCGAGGCCCGCGCCACGGCTGCCGGCAAGGGCCTGGACCCCAGCCAGTACGCGGGCTGCCCCAACGCGGTAGGCGTGTACGGCGAGGCGCCGGGGCAGGCGGATTCCGGCGAGAAGAACAAGGAAAACGCCGATGCTGCGAAGAAACTGCAGCGTATTTCCATCGGTCCGGTAAGCCGGGGCGACGCCGACGCGGTGTATGCGGTGTGCGTCAGCCGCGGGCTGGTGGCCGCTGGTTTGTACAAAAGTGAATGGAGTGTTTGAATATGAACGGAAATTTGGACAAGAAAAACGGTTTTTTATATGCAAAAGCCGCCGTGGCCGCGCTGTGCGGGGCCTTTACGGCGGCGTTTGGGTGGCTGGGCTGGCTGGTGCTGGCCTGGGTGGCCTGCATGGCGCTGGATTGGCTGAGCGGCAGCGCGGCCGCCGCCAGCAGGGGAGAGTGGTCCAGCGCGGCAGCCCGCGCGGGGATCTGGCACAAAGCCGGCATGGTGGTGGTCGTATGCGTAGCGGCGCTGACCGACTTGGTTTTAAACGTGGCGGTGGAAAACCTGCCGGCGTTTGGGGATGGTGTTGGGTTTGATTTTGAAGGGGTAGTCCTGCCGGTGGTGTTGGTGTGGTATATTTTTACCGAATTGGGCTCCATTGCCGAGAATGGCGCGGCCATGGGGGCACCGGTGCCTAGTTGGTTGCTTTCGTTGTTGGCCGAAAGCAAGGAGAAAGCCGCTAAGTAGCGGCTGCTTGTGCGGCCCGGCCGGCCTGCGGGGCGGCTCCCGTTCCGCGCCACCCTGCGGCGCTTCACTCGCATTAACGGCATTTTGGCGTTATGCGTACTCTTTTGTGACCAAAAGAGTACCAGAAAAGTCCCGCTAGTTCCGAGGCGCCCGCTTGGCGGCGCACAACGAGCGCCGCCATCCAGCAAAGCTGGCCCGCTCGTGTGCTTCAAAGCCCCACCGGGGCTTTGATTGCTTCGCAACCGCACAGTCACGGCTTAAGAGCGCTAGTTCGCGCTTCGCGCGAAGCGTCGCTGACGCGCCGCGGGCCGCGCTCTTAAGAATTTAACAAAGGTTGGTCTGGCGGCTGCCCGCCGCCGATTCCTCTGCAATGGTGTACGGTCTCGCTAAAGTGCATTGGCCCCCCTAGAGGGGAGCTCCCGCGCAGCGGGTGAGGGGTGGCTACTTTAGTAACGGCCAACTTGGGGCCACCCCTCAGGCCGCTTCGCGTCCAGCTCCCCTCTAGGGGAGCCATTCACCTTATTTTATAGAGGAATTTCGGCCCCGAAGGGGTCAATATGGAGAGGAGCGAAAAAGCGTTAAGAAAAACGCAGCACTCCTGCGTTTTTTAGCTTTTTTGCTTCTCGACCTCATCTTTGGGGTTCCAAGGGGCGAGTAGCCCCTTGGGCGGGGCTCGCTGCCTCGCAACAGCGAGACTTTTTCGCTTCCTTTTTGGTCACAAAAAGGAAGGCCCTTATGGATGCAACCCATAATAAAAGGGCGTCACCGCATGGTGGTGACGCCCGTAAGGCAGAAACATCGATCAAAAATACTGCTCAAGATCCTTCTTATCGGTAGAGCACCGCAGCGCGGCCTCGCGGGTAATCTTCCCGCGATCCACCAGCCGGGCCAGGTCGCCGTTCAGGCTGTGCATGCCTAAAGCGGCCCCGGACTGCAAAACACTGGGAATCTGGAAGCACTTATTCTCGCGGATCAGGTTGCACACCGCATCGCTGCCCACCAAAATTTCAGTGGCGGCACACCGCCCGCGGCCGGTGGCCAGGGGCAAAAGCTGCTGGGTGATAACACCACGCAGCACCGTTGAAAGCTGCCCGCGGATCTGGCTTTGCGCACCGGCAGGGCAGACGTCGATGATGCGGTCAATCGTCTGCGCCGCGCCGATGGTGTGCAGTGTGCTCATCACAGGTGGCCGGTCTCAGCGGCGGTCACGGCGGCGGAGATGGTCTCGTAGTCGCGCATCTCGCCAACGAGAATCACGTCCGGGTCCTCACGCAGAGCGCTGCGCAGCGCCGAAGCAAAGCTGCGCACATCGGCGCCGACCTCGCGCTGGTGGATCAGCGAGCAGCGGCCCTGATAGACGTACTCGATGGGGTCCTCAATCGTGATGATGTGGTCGCTGCGCGTCTTATTGATGTAGTCGATCATCGAGGCCAGCGTCGTGGACTTGCCGCTGCCCGTGGGGCCGGTGACCAGGATCAGGCCGCGGGGCTCGTCGGCCAGCTTTGTCAGAACGGGCGGCATGGCCAGCTCCTCCAAGGTCGGGATGGAGTCGTTCAGCAGGCGCAGTGTGGCTGCGGCCTTGCCCTGCTGGTAAAAGACGTTCACACGGCTGCGGGTACCGTCGGGCGCGACAAGCGCAAAGTCTGCGTCGATGCGCTCCGATGTGATGGCCTCGCGGTGGGCCTCGTCCATCAGGCTCAAAATCAGTGAGCGCGTCTCTGCCGCCGAAAGCTGGACCGGTGCCTCCGCCAGATGCCCGTCGATGCGGAACATCAGCGGCAGCCCCTCAGAGATATGAATATCGCTGGCCTTGCTGTTCCGCGCCAGCGCGGTGAGCTCATGGATCTGCATGGCAGTTACTCCTCCCGTCACTCCTCATAGAACGTGATCTTCAGCAGCTCCTCGGGGGTGGTTTCGCCCTCACGGACGAGCTGCAGGGCGGCCTCGCGCAGGCTCGTCATGCCCTGGCTGCGGCGGGCGGCCTCGGTCAGCTGCGCCTGCGTTGCCCCGGAAGAAATCAGTTCGCGCAGCTCACGGTTGATGATGACCAGCTCGTGGATGGCGATACGCCCGCGGTAGCCCGTGCCGTTGCACTGGGTACAGCCCGTGCCGCGGCGCACAAACGGAATGTCAGGCCCTAAATAGGTGCGCTCCTCCGCCGTGACCGGCATCTGCTTGGCGCAGTGCGGGCAGACGCGGCGCATCAGGCGCTGGGCCACCACACCGGCCAGGGAGTTGGCGATCATGTACCGCTCCACGCCCATATCCTCCAAACGGACAATGGACGATAGAGCGTCGTTTGTGTGCAGCGTAGAGAACACCATGTGGCCGGTGATGGCCGCACGGACCGAGATGGACGCGGTCTCGGCGTCGCGCGTCTCGCCGACCATGATGACGTCGGGGTCCTGGCGCAGCAGGGCGCGCAGGCCGCTCTCAAACGTCAGGCCGGCAATGTTGTTGACCTGTGTCTGGTTGATGCGGTCCAGGTTGCGCTCCACGGGGTCCTCGATGGTGGAAACGTTCACCTGGCGCTGGGCGACCTCCTGCAGTACCATGTACAGCGTGGTGGTCTTGCCGCTGCCGGTGGGTCCGGTCAGGTAGACGATGCCGTTGGGGCGGTCCAGCAGCGGGCAGAACCGCTTATAGGTCTCGTCGTCCATGCCGAAATGGTTGGCATTTTTGATGTAGGTGTTGCTGGACAGAATACGCAGAACGGCCTTCTCGCCAAAGACCGTCGGCAGGATTGAAACACGGACGTTGACGTCGGGGCCTGTCTCGAGGCGCGCGCGGAAATGCCCGTCCTGGGGCACGCGGTGCTCGGCAATGTCCAGGTTGGACATGATCTTGATACGGGCAATCAAAGACTGGTGCAAAGCACGCTGCAGCGTTACATAATCGATGATAACGCCGTCAATGCGCATGCGCACCTTCGTTTCGCCCTCGAACGGCTCGATGTGAATATCGGAGGCGCCGGTGGTGACGGCGCGCTGGACCAGGCTGTTCAGCAGGCGGATGATGGGCGCGTCGAGGTCGCCGCCCTCGGCAGTCATGTCGATGGCCAGATCCTCGGTCTGGGCGGCGGCCATGTCGCTGCTGTTGGCCTTGCTGGCGGCCTTGCGGGCGCGGACCTCGGCGTAATAATACTGGATGCTGCGGCGCAGGGGCTCCAGCTCTGCCAGCACGATCTCCGGTTCGAGGCCGGTCAGCTGGCGGATGTCCTCAAGGGCGTAGTAGTTCAGCGGGTCGTTGGCGGCAATCGTCAGCGCGCGCGGACTCTGCGCAATCGGCAGCATATCGTACTTCTGCGCAAGCTCCTGCGGGACCTTCTCAACGGCGGTCACATCGACGTTGGTGTGCTCGATGTCGATCATTGTAAGCTGGAGGCGCTGGGCCAGAGCCTCCAGCACCTGGCGCTCGTTGACATAGCCAAGCTCCTGCAAAGCCTGGCCGACGCGCAGGTTTTTGTGCTCTTTCTGGTAGGCCAGGGCGGCCTGCAGCTGGTCCTGGGTGATATAGCCGAACTCGATCAGAACGTCGCCGAGGCGGATGTTTTTCACGGCTGTCACGCCTCCTTTGTCACAGAGGATCACGTTCAGGGATACAGTTGAACGCCGTGTTGGCCGTCACGGCGCTGCCGTCGGTGTCGGCGAAGCTGCGGGTATCGATGGAGAAGGATACAAGCTGTACCGAGGGGTACTGCGCGGCCAGGTCGTCCAGCATGGTGTAGAAGTTGCTGTCGCTGCCGGTGCAGCGGAAAGTGACGCCACGCTTGGTTAAAATAGCCCGGCTGGTCATAGTCCAAGATGAGGTCGGAGGCTAAGATCTGCTGCAAAATGGCGTTGCCCTGGGCCGTCGTGTCGGCGGTGGCCAGCATGGGGTCGTCGGCACCGGCAAAGGATGACGCGGCGGCGCGGGGGGTGTCGTCCGGCCTGTTCTGGCGGCGGTATAATAGGTAAGGCTCTGGGTCACGGGCTCGCCGATGGTCACTGATGTCCAGCTGTAAATTGTGGTTCCCCAGCTCTAAATTGTCACCAGGTGTCCAGGTCGCTGCTGGAAAGCAGGCCGTAGTAGTTGGCGTTGGCCTGCTGCAAAGCGGCCCAGCTCTCGGTTTTGGCGGCGGCGTAGGTACCGGCCAGCATGATCTCCTGCATGGAGGTCTGGGCGTCCTGCGCCTCGCGCAGATCGGCGTCGGCCTGCTGGTGGTTCTCAAGGCCCGGAATCAGCAGGAACCGGACAAAAAGCACAACGAAGGCCAGCATCAGAACGACATAAAGCAGCAGCTTGTCGCGGGCGGTGATCTCGGTAGTCATGGCGTCCTCCTTACAGGGTTATTCCGGTGCGGCCAAGGTGCAGCGCAGGTTCAGCGCATACCCGGCGGGCTGGCCCCGGCCGTTGGTGGACTGGTAGCCGGTGTAGTCCACATCCGAAAAGACGCCGCAGTTTTGCAGGGAACGGATGTAGGCCGGAATGTCGATGACCTGGGAGGAGTTCGCGTTAAAGAGCAGCTCGCCGGAGGCGATGCGTCGTAGCTGGTGAACTCCACCGTGATGCCGCTGCCGGAACCTGCCGCGTCGATGCGGTTGAGCAGGCTGCTGGTCAGGTCGGGGTAGCTTGCCAGCAGGCTGGTCACGCTGTTGGCGTAGTCAGTCAGGCTGTGGTAAGCGTCGGCGGCCTGCTGGTCCTGCAGCGATTGCTGGTAGGGCGTAAGGTTTTGTTCATCGGCGCACCAGGCCCGCAGGTCGCGGGTATTGGCGCGCATCATGGCCGTGTGCAGAAACACACCGCCCCAGGCCAGCATGCACCCGGCCACAATGAGGGCCCCCGGCGCTGCCTTGCACAAAAATGCCTTACGGTCGGCATTTTTGCCCGCCTTAGCGGCCAGCTGGTATTGCAGATAAAAGTTGTTTTGTTTTGTTGCCATAAGGATGACCTCTTTTGCTTTATCCTGTGCGCGGTGTGGCAGCCCTGCGAAAGCCGCCACCTTGCGGCGGCTTTCTTTTATAACGGCTTCTTGTCGTTAGACCTTCCTTTTTGTGACCAAAAAGGAAGCGAAAAAGTCCCGCTGTTGCGAGGCAGCGGACCCCGCCCAAGGGGGCCCGCCCCCTTGGAACCCCAGAGGGGAGGTCGGCCAACGAAAAAGCTAAAAAATGCAGGAGTGCTGCATTTTTCTTAACGCTTTTTCATCGCCCTCCATATTGACCCCTTCGGGGCCGAAATTCCTCTATGATTTGTAGAGGGCCCCCTAAAAATCCCGCGCTATCGATCAGGTTCCCCGGGTCTTCAAAAGGAACACAGAAAAGCCAAATGCCGTTTAGACGAGTGAAGCGCCGCATGGTGGCGGCTTCCGCTGAACGCGAACAAAAAATCAACGACCAGTCAAATTGCCGGCCGCTAAAGCAATATCCGCCAGCCGGATGCCTTCCGGCAGCTTGATATTTTCCGTCTCCGGGTAGGCGGCGACCTCCAACTGCAAAGCCCGGCAAGCCGGCGTACAGACAGCCAAGTCAGCGGCGGTGCTGCCGCCGAAATAAACGGCCTTAATGGGGTGCTCGCTCTTGGCAGCGGTCTGGAACTGGATCAAGCCGGAAAGCTTCTGCCCGATCTCGGCGCCCGAAGCCTCGGTTCCGCGGGGATTGAACAACCGGCTGCGGGTGGAGTATTTGTACTGCCCCTTTTCGTACAGCCCTGCAATCAGCGAATCACCGTCAAATTGCAGCATTACAAAGCTCTTGCCGGCAAGCTCCGGGGTGGCGCGCACCAGCTTGATCTGCCCGGCCAGCGCCAGGTCGATGCTGTACAGCTTCAGCCCGCAGACTGCGGCCAGGTTGATGTAAGTCTCGATCACCGCGCTCTCCACGCGGGTGGCCAGCACCGTGTCGGCCTTGGTCTTTTTGTCGGTGGAAAGCAGCATGTAGTCGTCCAGCGGGGCGGTCACGTCGGCGCCGCCGGTGGAAAACTCCCGCGTCAGCACGGCCGCGCGCTTCTTTTCACTCATGCGGGGCAGGGTCAGCACCCGGTGGTTGAACTGGCTGCCGCCCACCGCCAGCGCCACACGCTGGGTGGGCAGCTCGTTGGCGGCAAAAAAGCCTTGCAGCGCAGCGGTCAGCTCGGCCTCGTTGGTGATGATGCCGTTGATCAGGCAGCCCTCCGGCAGTTCGGTCTGGCAGGCCGCCGTGATTTTGGCCCCATTCGCCGTCGGTGAGCCCACCGCCGCATACACGGTACGGTTGCAAAGATAAAGCGAGGTTAAAACGGGCATGGTATGTATCTCCTTAGCTGTTGTTACTGCGCAAATTTTTTTGGGGGATGGCCCCCCATTGACCCCTTCGGGGTCGAAAATACTCTGTAACTTTAGCCGACTGCTATACACTGCAGAGGAATCGGCGGCGGGCAGCCGCCAATCCGTCCGCTCTTGGATTCTTAAGGGCGCGCTTTGCGAAGCGTTCGTGCGTAAGCACGAACCCAAGCGCCCTTGAGCCGGGCCCCCCGCGCTATCGGAAGTAGCGGGACCCTTTTCGGTTCCTTTTGGGGTTCCAAAAGGAACACATAAAAAGCAAGATGCTGTTTAAGCGAGGGAGCGGGCGCAAGGTGCCCGCGAACGGGAGCCGCAATCTTCCCGCAGGGTGCCCGGTGACGAAAGCCGCCCGTACAGAGAAAAGCAAAAAATCAATACGTCGAACTCGACTGCCCGATGGTGCCGTAGGACTGGTAGATGGGCAGGATGACGGCGACCACCACGAACGCCACGATGAGGCCCATGATGACGATCATGATGGGCTCCAGCAGCGTTACTAGCCGCTTGGTGGCGACTCAGCCTCAAAGTCGAGTGTCTCGCTGATGGTGGCCAGCAGCTCGTCCAGCTTGCCGGTCTCCTCGCCGACAGCGACGGAGGAGGAGAGCTTCACTTCAAAACCGTCGATGCCCGCAATCGCCTCCGACAGGCTGTGGCCTGCGCGGATGCTGTCAAGCGCGTCACCGAACTGGCTCTCGATCCAGCGGTTGCCGATGGCGTCGCGTGCCGCGGCCAGTGTCGTGATGATGGGCACGCCGCTGCCGTACAGGTTGGACAGCGTGCTGGCAAAGCGCGCCGTGCAGATCTTGCGGTTCAGCACGCCGACCACCGGCGCGTGCAGGATGAAGCGGTCCCACTGGCGGCGGACCTTCGGCTGCGCCAGCAGGAGCTTGCCGCCAAAGACGATGAGCGCCGCCACGACGAGCAGCACCGGCCAGTTGGCACCGACAAAGTCGCTGACGTCAAACAGCAGCTGGGTCAGGAACGGAAGGGTCTCCATCTGGTCAAACATCGGTTTGAACTGCGGCAGAACAAAGGTCATCAAAATCGCAATAACGCCGACGATCAGCACGGACAGGATAATGGGGTACATCATGCTGTTGCCGACCTGCTGGTTCATCTTGTGCTCACGCTCATAGTAGGTCGCCATGCGGGTGCAGGCGTGGTCGATGCTGCCGGTGCCCTCGGCGCTGCGGATCATGGCCAGCAGCAGGGTGGGGAACGCGGGTGCGCAGGACTCCATCGCATCGGACAGCGGCACGCCCTTGCGCAGCTCGCTCAGGATGGCCTCGTACAGGGCCTTCTGGCGGGCGTCGATGGTGCGCTCGTCCGCCATGATGCGGAACGCACGCACCAGCGGCACACCGGCGGTCAGCAGGGTGCCCAGGTTGCGGCAGAAATCCGCCAGCACGGCGGTTTTCAGCGGGCGGAACGTCGCAAGGGCCTTCTGGGCCTCCTGCGCGTCGGTCATGTACAGGCCGTCAGTGCGCAGCTTGGCGTAGAGCGCCTCCTCGCTGGGGGCCTCAAGCAGTCCGCGGACGGTCTTGCCCTTCTCATTGGTGGCAGTATAACGAAAACGTGGCATGAGGGAGATTCCTCCGAAAGAAATAGATGAAAGGCTGATTCCCTTGGCCCCCTCTGCGAGGGGGCTCCGCCCGCAGGCGGTGGGGGAGAGAACCTTGCGGCAAACCGAAATATTTCGGTTTGTGGCAAGGTTCTCTCCCTCCGGCCCTGCGGGGCCGTCGCTCCCCCTCTGGCGCAAGCGCCACCTCCCCCGTACCGGGGGAGCCTGTCTCGCAGAGGGAGGCAAGGAGTATCACAAAAACGCGCAGTACCATTCCAAAACGGGCCCGCCAAACAGCATCGCGATCACGATGCCCGCACACAGAAACGGGCCGAAGGCGAAGTGGTCCTTCTTCCCAGCCTTTTTGGCGGCCAGCAGGTATATGCCGTATATACCGCCAAAAACAATGCCGAAAAACATCGCCAGCAGCGTATTCTGCCAGCCCAGGAACAGCCCGGCGGCTGCCATCAGCTTGATGTCGCCGCCGCCGAACGCGCCGTCGATGACAAGGCAGAGCAGAAACATCGGCACACTGACGCAGAGCGCACCGATGATGTGCGGCAGCCAGTCTGCAGGGGCGAGCAGCACGCTCACCGCGCCGCAGACCGCCAGCGCCAGATTCAGCCGGTCCGGGATGATCTGCGTCTCGGCATCAATGAGTGAAACGCTCAGCAAGATCCCGCAGACCGCCAGCGCCAGCAGCGCGGCCCAGCTCATGCCGAACAGCCCGCCCGGCAGGGCGTAGGCAGCGCCGTACCGCCAAGTGCAGCCCAGCGCCAGCACGCCGCCCAGAAGCTCCACCAACAGGTAGCGCACCGGAATGTGCGCACTGCAGTGGCGGCACCGCCCGCGCAGGAATAGCCAGCTGAACACCGGAACCAGATCCCCGGCGGTGAGCGCAGCCCCGCATTGCGGGCAAAAACTGCGGCCGGTCAACGGATTTTTGCCCCGGGGCAGCCGCCATGCGACGACGTTCATAAAGCTGAACAGCGCGGCCCCCAGCAAAAACGCGATGAGCCCCAGCAGACCTTCCACCAGCAGCATCACGCGACCTCCGATCTGTCAAAGCGGATGCGCTGCTCGGCCCGCCAGACAGTATAGCCGGTCTCGGCGTCGTACAGCGCGCGCATGTCGCCCTCGGCGTAGAGCAGCTGCTCCACGGTGTAGCCGTCCTCGCTGATCTGCAGCAGAGTCACAGAGCCGGGCAGAGCGCCCAGGGTCTCGATTTGTCCGGCGATGCCCTCAGCGAAGCCATCGTGGGTGGATTGGTCGGCAAACGGCGTACCGGCAGAGTAGCATTGGGCCGACACGGCGCGGGCGGCCAGCTGGGCAGCCTTGACCTGGGTCAGCGCGGCGCGGGCCTTGCCCTGGCGGTCCAGCTCGGTATAGCCGGCCAGGCAGACAAAGACCAGCGCGGCGGCGCAAAACGCAAGCAGCAGCTTTTCCGCCATCGAGAGCGGCGGAGCATCCTGGGAACCCCGGACTTTCGCGCCGATACGATCAGACAGCATCCCGCCGCCTCCCTTCAGTTGGATTTTACTTTTATGCAGACTAAAGTATACTGTACCTTGCGACAATATGCAAGGCAATTCGACAAATTTTATGTTATATAAGAACGGAATTTTTTGGCCGGCGGCAAGGGGCAGCCCTACAATTAGTGCCCGCCGCCAAGGCAAACTACCATATTTCCTCTTGCAACTTGCAAACTGTTATACTATAATGAACCTACTTATATTGGAAAATTCTGTCGATTTTCGTCGACCGCCCGGATATAAACGAGGTACACTTGTGCTGCCTATTATAAAGGAAATCAAACAAAAACTGCGCACCGCCCGGGGCTTCACGATGGTGGAGCTGATGGTCGTGCTGCTCATTCTTGGCATCCTGGCTGCCCTGGCGGGCACCGGGCTGATCGCCTATGTCCGCCTGGCCCGGTTCGAACATAACGAATCCGGCGCCCGCACCGTGTTCCAGACCGCCCAGATCGCCCTGACCCGCAAGGATACCAGCGGCGATATGGATACATTTTTGACGGAGCTGCGCGAAGTCGGCACGCTGGGCGACCACTTCAGCGCTGATGGATTGAGCGAACAGTTCGGTGACGGAGCCGCGGAAAAAGCCAATGCCTTCAACAGCCAGATCTACGCGTTGTACTATGATAAGGCGAACCCCGACAGCGACGCCAGCAAGATGGTGCGCGGCCTGTTGGACCCCTACGTCTACGATGAGTCGCTTTTCAACGCGTCCATTGTGGTGGAGGTGGACAGCCTGACCGGGCAGGTCTACTCCGCTTTTTACGATACAGCGTCCGATAAGCTGCGCTTTGCCTCGGATGACGGTGCCGACGGCGCGATGCTTATTGACGACCGCAGCTACGGCCACCGCCGCGGTGATTCGCTGGTGGGCTACTACTCGGCCGAGGACACCGTCAACGTGGTGGCCCTGAGCCAGACCCGCCTGAAAGTCAAAAACCCGCAGCTCATCAACAACGAGACCCTGACCTTAAACTGGAGCGGCAACAGTAAAAACGGCGACATTGACACCATTTATGACGCTGAATTCTACGATGCAACGACCAATGGGCCCCTCTTTAAGCTGGAGATCGAGTGGAGCCGCGTCCTTGCCGACCCCACCCACAACAACGCCCAGATCAAGGTGTACCGGCCCAACGCTGATGGAAACGGCTGGAGCGAAACGTACCAGGACTACACCTTCCCCCTCAGCTACAGCAAGGGCCGCTTTATCCTGACGCTGGACGCCATGTGCGACGCCAACCTGCTGCGCGCCGCCGAAAATGACGGTGCCGACCTGAGCTCCACCAAGACCACCCTGTTCAGCATTACACGCCTGACGGACAATGTCCCTAAAGATGTTTACGTTAAGATGAAAGCACGTCCTAACGCGAACTTTCAGGATCTTTATACCGAAAGCAAACCGCAGCAGTCCAATACCGAAAATACATTGTTTGCCGCAGGCAGCAAGGCAAGCGGCGGCACGTTGAAATACTTCCGCCACCTGTACAACCTGCGCTGGGTAAATAGCGGCGAATATGCCTTTACGGGTAAAAACACCGCCCTGGATTGGACCGACGGCGGCGTCACCGTCTACTGCTCGCCCGAGAAGAAGGACGCGGAGCCTGTGGCCAAGGTGCCCAGCCGCACCGGCGAGGTCGTGGCCTGGCCCACCATCCCCGCCATCGGCAAGGACGTCACCCTCAACGGCAGCACCGGCGGCAGCGGGCAAGTGGTCATCAGCAACCTGCAATTGCGGGGCAGTTCTATCGCTGCCGTGGAGCGGAAATATGCCGGAGAAGCTGCCTACAAGGCCCGCGACCACTACCTAGGCCTGGTGGGTGAAAACAACGGTACACTGAAAAATATCACCCTGCGCGACCCCGATGTGCAGATCAACGCCGAGGTCAGATCCGCAGGCGAGCAAAACGCCGACACCGCCATGGCGATGGATGCCAACGGCACCCAATACCTGCAGGCCCTGGCCGATACCGACCCCGACTACCGCACCGAGATCTGGTCGGTGGGCGCACTGGCGGGCGTGGACACCGGCAGCCTGACCAACTGCACCGTCGACCGCAGCAGCCGCCGCGGCGCTGAGGCCAAGGTAACCGCTGTGCTGACCTTCAGCAGCAAGACCACCGGCGTAAACCGGGTGGACGGCACCTCGTACAAAGACGAACCCCACGGCATCGGCGGGCTCGTCGGCTTTGCCATGCCCAAAACCGGCGCCAAACTCACCGGCCTGACGCTGGACCAGAACGTCACCGTGGCGGGCATCTTCCAGGATGAGGACGCCGCCAACAACAGTGGTGCGGATACCGGCACCAGCGCCGATATAGCAGAAAAAGCACGCTATAACGCCATCGCTAACGAAAACGAGAGCCAGACCCTCTGGCGCGCCGTGGGCGTGGGCGGCGTGGCCGGTGTACTGGACGCCACCAACCTGACCGGCACCCGGAACGCCGAAAACCTCAAGGACATCACCAACAAGTCCACCGTGGTGGGCAATGCCTTCGTGGGCGGCATCACGGGCAACCTGTACTCCACCACCACCGAGAACGACAGCGACGCCAAAACCTGACCGGCCTGGCCAACCAGGGCACCGTGCTGGCCGGGGCCAACTACCAGGGCAGTACCGCAGGCCAAAGCCGCGTGCTGGGCCAGTTCTTTGGCGGCATTGCGGGCTATGCGCGCAGCCTTGTACTGGATGAGTGCCACAGCGCCACCCGCAGCGGCCTGAGCGAGACGACCCTGACCAACCTTGTGCAGGCGGGCTATAACGCCGACGGTACGTTGAACGAGAACAGCCCCCTCAAGGGCGACTTTGTCGGCGGCCTGGTGGGCTTTGGCCGCGACGTCCAGATGACCAACTGCTACACCGAGTCCGGGTATGTGCTGGGCCGCAGCTTCGTGGGCGGCTTTGTCGGCGGTTTTGTGGGCAGCAACCTGTACACCAGCGGCGGCACCAACAACAGCTATGTGTTCGGCAACCGTTACGTGGGCGGTATCGTCTCGGTCAACGGCCTGAACAGCACCATCGAAAACATGACCAACAAGGGCCTGGTGGCAGGCCTGGGCGCCAATGCGGCCTACGTGGGCGGCATTGCGGGCGTCAACGATGCTGCCTGGGGCAAGCAGGACAGCGCGGCCCCCGCCAAAGACGAAACCGCCAAACTGGTGGACAGCGTCAACAGTATGTCTACTGTTGAGGTAACGGATAAAAACAAAATTGCGCTGCTGCAGCAGTTGAGCCAGACCGGGGACGGCACCCCCCGCTATGCCGATTTCGTGGGCGGCGTGGCCGGCTGCAACGGCACCCACGGTCAGATCAGCTGGCAGGCCGAGTCCGACAAGGGCGCGGTCCTGGGCGCGGTGCTGTACGGCGGCAGCTTTGTAGGCGGCGTGGCGGGCTACAACGACGCCACCGCCACCATCACAAACAGCCAAGCCACCACCCTCAGCGTCACCGGCACCATCGTGGCCACCGGCGACTGCGTGGGCGGCGTCATCGGCCTGAACGGCGCGGCCAGCCTGCCCACCGTGCAGGTCAGCACCAACCGCATCGAGGGCGTCCACTTTGTGGGCGGCGTCATCGGCGCCAACCTGCCCGCGAACGAATTCAAATTTGTCAACGCCGGCGGCGCGGCGGCCAACGCCGCCACCATCGGCACCGGACGCATCGTGGCCGACGGCGTGGCGGGCGGTATGATCGGCTACAACCGCGTAGTCAACGCAGATACGCTGAAAAACGCCCTGCAGAACAAGAACGGCACCATCGCGGCCGACCTGCAGACCTTGCTGCCTAAGTTCAGCAGCGGCAACGCCCTCGACGAGCCGGCGCTGAACCCTAGCGGCAGTGCCATCACCCTGACGAGCCTGAGCAACCAGTTCAACATTTACGCCAACGCCTACGTGGGCGGCATCATCGGCTACAACGCAGCCGACACTACCCTCACGCTGGAAAATGCCAGCAACGGCAACCAGAGCCAGGCACAGTCCTACGGCGGCCTGGCCCTCAGCCCCAGGGCTGACGCGGCCAACGGCGGGGCTTACAGGCTGGACAGCGGTGTCTCGCTGGGCGAGCTGGACCCCGACCACAACGGCTACTTTGCGGGCGGCATCATCGGCTGCACTACGGCCAAAACCACGCTGAATAATTGCACCAACTACGGCGGCGTGCAGCACCCCGTGGCCGCAGGCGGCCTGACCGGCGTCAACAACGGCACCATCACCAACGGCCGGATGGTCAACTCCATGGGTAGCCAGCAGGAGGGCTACCGCTACCTGGGCGGCATCGCGGGCATCAACAACGGCACCATCACCAACTCCGCCCCGGCGGAAAGCAGCAGCATCCGCGGCGGGCTGGACATCGGCGGTGTGGCCGGTTATAACAGTAAATCCGGCGTTATTACGCTGGAAAGTGCCAACGGCAATGTCTACGGCATCACCGTCACCGGCGGCGTGGCAGGCTATAACTTGGGCACCGTCACCGCCAAGAGCGTGACGGTAAAAGTCAGCGGCACCACCCAGACCGGCGGTGTGGCGGGCTTGAATGCGGCATCTGGCACGATTGGCCAGGACCCGGAGACCCCGACCAGCATATCCATCACCGTGCAAAACGGCACGACCATTTCCTCCACCACCCAGGGCGGCGGCGTAGCAGGCCGCAACGAGGGCCTGATCCAGAACGCCACGAACCGCGCAGGCTCTATCCAGGTGGTAAACCAGTATGCGGGCGGCATTGCTGGCAGCAACAGCGGCCGCATCTACGGCTGCATGCACGCAGCCAGCGGCAACCGTGTGCTGTATACCGGCGGTGGCTTTGCAGGCGGCATCGCCGGCTGCAACGAGGTCGGCGGCAAGCTGGAGAACGTTACCATGAACGGCAGCGTTACAGCAGCCAACGGCGAAGCCGGCGGCGTGACCGCCCATAACTACGGCAGCATCACAATGTCCCGGGTCTACGGCTCGGATATTCGCGGCACGTCGGACGCCATCGGCGGCATTACAGCCTGCAACGAAGCCGGTGCAGGAATCAGCGATGCGAACCTGTTCAATATGGCAAGTTTCGGCGGCGACGTGCGCCTGTACGGCCCGGCTACCCGGGTGGGCGGCCTGGTCGGCTATAACGCAGGCTCCCTCAGCAAGGGCAATGTGCGTGCGGATTCCCTCAGCCTTGCCAACCTGATGGCCGGCGACAGCACTGTCACGGCGGGCGGCGCACTGGGCGAAAACACCGGCACGGCTGAGAACGTGACCGTAAGCACCAACCTGCAGGACAGCATGGCAAAATATCTCAACCTGGGCGGCGTTGCTGGCAGCAGCAGCGGCACCTTAAGTGCGTGCAGCTATACGGGCGCCATCGGTAAGGATAACGGCTTTACCACCGTGGGCAGCACCGTGGGCGGCATCGTGGGCAGCAACGACGTGGTGTATAACACCGACGGCACTGCCGCCGCCACCGGCAGGGTGAAGGACTGCAAGGTCGGCTATATCGAGCTGAAAGTGCAGGGTGCCTCCAACGTGGGCGCCAGCCAGGACGCTGCCACCAAGATGAACAGCGCCGCCCATATCGGCGGTATCGTGGGCCGCAACCGCGGCGAGATCACCGGCAGCGCCGTCGGCACCAAAGACAAAACGGGTAGTATCATCACCGCCCGCAGCGGCTTTGTGGGCGGCGTGGCCGGCTCCAACAGCGGCAGCATCTCCACCAGCGGCGGCCTGGACACACAGCCCCTTGTAAAACAGATCAACGCCTGGCTGGATGTGCCCTATAAAGACGAGACCACCACCGACGAAAACGGCAACGAAGTCACTGCCCAAGTGGTAGACACCGACAAACAGAACGCCAACCTGAACCAGATGGTCCGCGTACTGACCGGCAAGGCCAGCGGTGAGGCAGAGAAAAAACTGCAGATCGACTTTAAGGCCATGCAGGGCTTTGATACCCTGACCTATGGCGATAAAAACTATAATACAGTTTATATCAACCGCAGCGTCAACCAGCTGCTGGTCTCGCTGCGGGGCAGCACCAGCCATGGCAACGGCCTGGCCGACGGTTACCTGGGCGGCATCACCGGCTTTAACGATGTCACCGGCCAGATCACCAACAGTGCCAGCGGCCAGTGGTTCGTCTACGCCGATAACATCAACCAGAGCTGGGGCGCCGTGGGCGGCGTCATCGGCCAGAACGAATCCAATGCGGATTCCACCAGCGGCCTGGTCAACTTTGCCGCCGTGCGCCGCTTTGTGCGCGGCACGCAGGGAACGGCGGATGACAATAGCAACTCTAAAAATGACCGCTATGCTACTGACAATGCAGCAGATAACTATGTAGGCGGCGTTATTGGTACGCAGGAAAACCGCACCGGCGACCGCTGGACGCTGGAAAAATGTGTCAATATTGGCACGGTGTTCAACAGCCGCTCCAACAACGCGGGCGGTGTGCTGGCCTACTGGCTCAGCTACGGCGGCACAATGACCAACTGCTATAACTTTGGTGAGATCACCACCAACTCCAACAACGGCCAAAGCTCCGGTACTGTTGGCGGCGTGGCGGGCTACTTCAATAATCCTGTTGCCGGTACGGCGGCCAACCTGTATCGCTGCAGCAACTATGGCAGCGTAAAAAAGATGACCTACGGTGCCAACGACGTAGGCGGCGTTTTTGGTAAGGTACAGCTGGCGGATGACCATAACAGCGATGCCATGACCATCAATATCATAGAGTGCGTCAACGGCTCCAATGTGCAGCTGCAGGCGGCATCGATGTCTGTCGGCATCTTCTGCTATATTGGTCCGTGGAAGGCTATCCCCAACGTTGAGGTCAACATTGACCGCTGCCGTAACTATTGCACCGAAATGTGGGGTACAAACCGCTCGGCAGGCATCTGGGGCAACCGCGGCAACGGCAGCACCTCTAACAAGAAAACGACCATCACCAATTGTTTTGCCTTGTATAAAAGCCAGAACAATACTGGCAGAAGCTGGTTCCCGATTGCCTATCGCCATACAGCCAATGAAAAACTGACCGGTTCCAACAACTACTACATGCAGCTGGATATGAGCTTCGATGGTTATTCCGGCATTGCTGGGCTGCAAGAGGGCCTGGGCCGCACCAATGTTACAGGGGGATGGACCCAGGGTACCAATGAAAGCGAAGCAGGCGGCGGTGCGACTACCGACGTAAAAGCGCATCGCCTGTATGCCGGTGTGGACAGCGGTGCCAATGCAGCCCAGGATGGCGACAACTTCTATCACTTCTTTGCGATGCTGCCAAAGATTTCAAGCGATGGCAGACCGATCGTCTCGATGCAGGCTGTAAAAAAGAGCAGCTCGTATATTACCACCTTGCCGGGCCAAAACTTCTCGGAAACTTCGTCTGTGCGTTATATCTTTGCAAAAGATGCCAAGGATCTGACCCAGTATCCTGTGCCGGAGGAATGGAATGTCGGCTATGTCGGCAAGATCCTGCTCCTCTTCGACGACGTCAACGGTGACAACAAGACCAGCAAGGAAGATATTACCGATGAGGTGCTCCAACGCTACTACAGCAATATCCTGGACAACAGCGCCCCGGATGCCCCCACAGGACTGAAAATCGAACGCAGTGATGCTACCGGTTCCGGTAACGAGAGTATTTACGGCCGTTATAACGTGACCTGGAATGCCCCCACCACCGGCAGCCCGGCCATCTACTACCATATCACTGTTTACGAGACCGATGAAAACGGCGACCGTATCGGCAATACCTCCCTGCTGGAGGCCGATGCCTACGACACCCGCTTTACCTTTGAAAGTAAGGCCGAGTGGAAGGGCCGCTATTTCAAGGTCAGCGTGGCCGGCGTCAACAACAAGGGTACCGGCACGGCAGCTGTTTCGGGCCGGCAGCAGTTTGTCCGCGCCCTGCCCACGCCGGAGCTGGAGGTTCGCCTGATGCCCACGCCGGAGGAGGGCGGCCATGTTCAGTTCAGCCAAAAGCTGGTGCTGACCAATGCCGATGAATACGATAAGTTGATGCAGAACAGCGGTCTGGCCGATTGGAGCGTCACAGTCAAGGTCGGCGGCGATAACGGAAACACCTACCAGTTCAGCGACGGGAATACCACGCCCAAACGCATTTCGGAGAGACTTGGCAGCAGCCAGCGTATGACGGCGGAAGCCACCAGCAGCGACCAGCGCTGGATGCGTTCCAGCCAGTATGACGAGACGGTGTATATGCCGGTCTCCTGGGTCGTGGTTCCCAACGACAGCACATGGGGCAACAGCAACTCCGGCCTGGCCGAGGGCAGACTTGCTGCCAAAAATGTCGAAATTACCGGCGCTACCATCGACGACCTGACCGTAACGGTTACGCTGAACTTTACCGCCAGCGTCAGCGGCACACAGCCAACCTACCGCGTCATGCTCATGGGCCGCTACCTGGGCGATGAGGCCGTCACGCTGAACGGCGAGGATGTCGATCTCAAAGGCCAGTACATCACGCTGGCTGCACGCCAGAACGTTGTGCCCAACAGCAACACGACTTTTACCTTCAATAACCTGCCGGACGACACCCTGACCAACTATGATAACTGGACGGTCGTGGCTGTGCCGGTCACCAGCGGTTTGGGGGATGTGGTCACCCGTTGGGATGCTGCCGATGCCGAAGCGCTGGCCAAGCTGCAGGCTTCCTCTGCAGACCGCCCGGCGTCCTGGTATGGCGGCCTGGAAATCGTGCGGGAAAGCAACGGCTACAGCTTTGCCAACCTGACCCCGCTGTATTTTGTAAGCAAGAATCTGACAGACTACAGCAACTGGGCTGGCTATGCCACGAACCAGGTCATTTTTGAACAAAACAACATCACCGTTGCCCAGGCCCCGAAGTTGACGGGCGTGCCTGCCGACGGCGACCTGTACCTGAATTACGACGCCGACAAGCTGGCCAACGACAACCAGCTGGCCTACACCTTTACCTGGACCCAACCCGGCGAGGCGGCTGCCAGCGGCGGCAGCACCAAGTATAAGCTGACGCTGTACGGTGTGACCGAAACCAGGGATGAAAACGGCAATGTAATTTCTACGGCGGAGGAGACCATCACCCTGCCGGATGATGCCAACAGCAAAGTCCAGTACAAGGACGGCACCTACAGCTACACCCTCCATATCGATACCGACCTTGCGGGCGGCAGCAACAGCTGGCGCTTTGATAAAGTGCGCCTGCGCGTCACCCGCGATACCACCGGCACCACCCAGGGCATCGGCGCGGCCGACACCGCCGTCTATACCGTGCTGCGCCGCCTGCAGCAGGTGGGCGAGCCCGGCCAGGTGTTCCCCGTGGATACCAGCAATGCCGAACAGACCCGCTATCAGATCAGCTGGCCTGCCGTCTCGGATGAACGCGTGGACCACTATGAGCTGTGGGCACAGGTGCAGACCACCAACGCCGCCGGCACCACCCTGGGCGAAGCCTTTAAGCTGCACCCGGCGGATGGCGACAGCACCACGCTCATCAAAGACACCCAGACCATCGTGGACCTGGAAGCTTACCAGGGCAAAACGCTGGTGTTCTACGTGGTGGCCTGCCCGGCAGACGGCGACACCACCGTGCTGCGCAGCCCTAACGGCGAGGTTAGCGACCCGCAGACCATCATCCAACGCACCGAGGCCCCGGCCATCAGCAAGGTGGACTTTACCTGGACGGGCAAGGCCGTCAATGACGCCCTGCCGCTGATGAACGCTTTCTGCAATGACCTGACCATCCGGATGACGGTGGACAAGGCCGACGCCGCCAGCTACTTCTTTACCGGCTATTTGTTTGATGATGAGGCCGACTACATCGAAGCCTGCGCCAAGGCCAAGACCTGGATGGACGACCCCACCAAGGAAAACCTGGACGCCCTGAATGCCGCCCTGCGTGAGGATAAGGCAACGCTGATGATCCCCGAAGCCTCCAAGACCGTGGGCAGCGAGACCCAGGTCAGCGGCGATGGCACCACCGTGTCCTACACGGTCACGCCCAACGCCAACGCTTTTACCATGCAGCCCGCCGACGCCAACCGCTACCTGCTGCCCGCCCTGCGCGCCATGGTGGCCAACAGCGAGACGGCAGCTACCTCCTCCTCCTGGAAGTTCTACGTGCCGGACGATTATACCGAGGCCGCAGGCGCTTTGCACCTGCCCAAGATCCAGCTGGACAAGCCGGAAAAAGACGGCGTTCTCAGCGTGACCTCGATGGAATCCACAGTGGAGGGCAAGCTGTACGGCACCGAGGGCGAAGCCTGGAAACCTGACAGCGCAGAGATCACCATCCACCAGTACGCTGTGCAGTGGCCTGCCGTCAACGAGTACACCGATACCGACGGCGCCACCCGCAACTTTGCCGAGAAGTACCGCTTCCACGTGACGCCTGCCGCGGATATGCCCGCTGACGACCCGAACTGGAAAGGCTACGACATCCGCTTTACCGTGGCCCCGGCGGATGTGGTGACGGAAAATGACGATGGTACGCAAACCATAACGACCCACCGCGGCGATATTTTGAAGGTGGAAAAACTGCCCGCCGACAAGACCGATGAGGATGCCAACTGGCTGGACATCACCGAGGCCGCCCGCAACATTGTAAACGAGGGCACCGAGGATGAGTATGTCTGGTACGATTTGAGCATTGTGCAGGTGACCCGCACGGTGACGAATGATGACGGTACGACGTCCGAAGTGACGGAGCTGGTCAGCCAGCCCATCACTCTGGCCGGCCACCACGCTATCGACAACGATAACCCCAGCTACCGCATCAAGACCGTGCCTGCCCTGCGCCAGGCCGAGATGACCGATTATTCCCTGGGCTACCGCCTTACCCTGCCTGATATGACCCAGCGCGCCGACGGCGACAACGACGAGACCAGAGCACTGGAGAAGTACACCGAAAAGGTCACCATCTGGGCTGTGGGCAACGGCGAAAAGACCGTCGATTCCGACCGGCTGGAAGTCTCCCTGCGCACAGAGGGCCAGGCCATGACCGAGGATGCCGCCCACCCGGTGTTCGCCATGGCGGAAGCCGACCCCCGGCCCGCACAAAGCACGGGCCGGGCAGGGGAGACGGACCCCACGCCCCCGGCCAACGACCCCGGGGCAGAGGATACCCCCGAAACCGCCGCCCCGGCGGCCTGACCTTGAAAGGAGGGCGCACCATGCCCCCAAAACGCAACCGCCCGCTGCGGGACCAGCAGGGCCTTGCCATGATCTTAGTGCTGTGCCTGGGCGCGCTGTTTGTGGCGCTGGCTGCCGCCCTTGTGTATGCGGCCTCGCTGATGATGGCCAACGCCGACCGCCAGCTGCCGGAGCAGGACGTCTACGAGCTGGCCGTCAGCTTCTCCGACGTGCTGGAGCAGGAACTGCTGCATTACACCGGCGCTAAAGAAAAAGACGGCGCGATGACCGAGGAGAACGACCAGAGCATCGGCTACTTTATCAACCATATCTACGTTAAAAAAGGCTCTATCGATAACCCCTACGGCGACGACACCGACCATACGTTTACCCTGCAGGCGCCCGAGGGCATCGACGAGATGACCGTCACCCTGAACAAGCACCCCAGCGACGATGTGGACGAAGGCGGCAACGTGATCGATACCGAACCCATCACAGAGAACCTGAGCAACCTTCTCATCAAACTGAGAAATCAGAGCGAGAACGGTTCCACTATGAATGTGGATGATTATGTCATTCGTGTGACCGTCAAAGTGGTCAAGGGAGACCAGAGCTACAGCTACACCAGAAAGTACAAGCACACCGGCATTTACAGCTACTATTACACGCTGGATGATAATGCAAACACTCGTTACAGCTTCAGTGGTGCCGAGGGCGATACAGCTTTGAGATTGACCAACATGGCAACCCGTGAGGAACGTACCGTCACAAAAAATGATGCTTCTACACTATACTTGCGCTACAGCATGGATACGGATAGTGCGTGCATTTTTACACGCATCAACGGCAATGATGAGTAAGGAAGTGGCACTATGCAAAGATTGAAAAACGCCCTCCGTGACCGCCGCGGCGAAACCATCGTGGAAGTGCTGGTAGCCTTCGTGCTGCTTATGCTGTTTCTGGCGCTGTTTACCGCGTCGCTGCGGTTTGCCCGGCGGGCCTCGGCCCAGGCGCAGACCACCCGCGATAACGCCTACCTGCTTACCGAAGCACTTTACCCGGTCAACGACGATGCGGCCGCGTGGAAAAATGAATCCGACACCAAGACCAGGATGAGCTTCAGCCGCGGTGACCGCACGGTCTTTGCCGTCGAGGATGTGGAAATACAGACCATACAGGCTAAGGTCAAAGACGATAACGATGAGGCTGCTGCCACGCATACCTTCACCCGTTACTACAAAAAAGTGGACGAAGATAAAGACGACACAAAAGAGGACACGACCCCATGACCACCCCGCTGAACAACAAAAAAGGTACCACCCTCGTGGAGCTGATGGTCTGCCTGGTGCTGCTGGCACTGTTTGGCACGGCGGCGGTCACGCTGGTCAAGCCCTGCGCCGAAGCCTACATCGAGGTGCAGCAGCTGACCCGCGCCCAGAACCTGGCCGATGCCCTCACCGAGACCATCCGGGGCGAGCTGGCCGATGCCGACGGCACGATCTCTATCGTAAACGCCGCAACAGAGAGCGACGAGGATTTTCGGCAAATAGTATTTTTATAGAAGATGCCCGCTTGACGGAAGGCACTGCGCTGCGCTTTACAGTGGAAAGCAACTATACCGAGATACTTGATGCCGGTTATGTGCCCAAGCTGACCGCCACCACCCTGAACGCCGACAACACCACCAGCACCAAGGTCCTCTACGACCCCGCCGACGAGACCTTTGCCGAGCTGAACCGCTACCTGCACATGCGTTTTTACAAGCAAACGGATGGCAAGGACGGAAAGAAAAAAGAGTACACGACCTACGCTTATACAACGGCCTATCCTAACAAAGATTATATGGGGCTTGTCGTTTCGAATCTTGAGTTCTATGCCCGCGGATGGAAAGAGGAGAAGGAAACCGGGAAGATCTGCCTGACCTCGCTGTCTATGCAGCTGACCGTCGCTAAGCCCGATGGCACCCCCGTCTACACCCAGACCGCGGTCATTCCGCTGCCCGGCGCACCGGAGTTCCAATAAAAAATAGCAAAGGCAATACCGCATAATTCCCGCCTTACGGCTTAAGCACCGCTCCGGCGGCTGCGGCACGGCATCTGCGTTGCCAAAATGCTCGATAATACACAAAGTATTATCTGCGCTTTTGGCTTAGCAACTGCCGCACCTCGCTCGCCGTATCGGCACTTAGAATTATGAGGTATTGCCCAAATAATTTGGCGAATAAATTGTTGTATGGGCACTGGACAATCGGGTGAAAAAACAGTATACTTAATTAAAAATAACACCGCAAGGTGTGTTAATCGTGAAACGAACGCACAGGAGAGACTTACCATGGCAGACATTGAGATCAGGATGCTCGGAAAATTTGAGATCCTTATGGACGGCAAGCCGGTCCTTGCCGCACTGAAGCAGTCCCGCAAGGCTACGATGCTGATCCAGTACCTCGTCCTGCAAAAGGGCGAAAGGGTGACCCACAAAGACCTGACGGATACCCTGTGGAACGGCGAACGGTCCACCAACCCGGATATGGCTCTGCGCGCCATCATGCACCGCTTCCGCAACATGATCGAGGCCGAGGGCCTGAAGGAGCTGGAGACCTGCATCATCACCAGCCGCGGCTACTACCAGTGGAACCCCGCCATGGAGTGCCGTGTGGACGTGTTTGAGATGGAAGCCCTGATGGAGGAAGCCCGCCGCCAGCTGAACCCCGCCGCCGCCGTAGCCCGCTACGAGCGCGTGCTGGAGCTGTATGCTGGCCGTCTGCTGCCGATGTTCTGCAACGAGCCCTGGGTCGAGACCCGCAGCCTGACCCTGCACGTGCAGTACCGCATCGCGCTGTTCCAGGTGCTGGAAGCCTGCAAGCGCAAGGGTGAGAATGAGCGCATCGTTAAGCTGTGCCGCCGCGCCATCGAGCTGGACCCCTACGAGGAGCGCCTGTATCTGGAGATGATCCAGGCTTTGGAGGCCCTGGGCCGCCATGAGAAAGCGCTGGAGATGACCCGCCGCGGCAACGCGATGGGCTGCCTGCACCATGCCGTCGAGCCGGAGCGTGTAGGTGTGGTCTCCCGCCAGGCCCGCCAGGCTGACCGCAACTTGGAAAATGACATCTCCCGCCTGGCCGAGGAACTGCCCGCCGACGACACCCCCGGCGCTGTGTATTGCAGCTTCGAGAATTTCCGCCAGATCTATCACCTGCAGCGCGGCGTGCAAAGCCGCTTCGGCGTGCCGGTCTACCTGGCGCTGCTCACCATGTCGCCCGCCCAGAACGCTGACCCCGCCGAGACCGGCTCCATGATGGAGCAGCTGGGCGAGCTGATCCACAAGAGCCTGCGCCAGTGCGACGCCATGGCTCGTTACAGCGAGAACCAGTATGTGCTGCTCATCAGCGGCAACAGCAGCGCCGAGAACGGCAGCACCCCGCTGGAGCGCATCAAGGCAGCTTTCTACCGCATGCCCGCCCATGGCCGTTACCTGCTCAACTACCACATGTACGCCCCCGATATCCACGCCCTCTCCGCCGACGCCCGGAGAAGATAATTTTAGGCAATACCGCACAATTCCCGCCTGACGGCTTAAGCACCGCTCCGGCGGCTGCGGCACGGCAACTGCCTTCAAGACACGCTCCGCCAAAGCGTGTCTTTTTTGTTAAATCATTGCAACGCACGCCCCATCGTGCTACAATAGGTACAACAATGTTAAATCCGTGACAATTTGCCCCGGAGCAAAGGAGAATCCCCCATGGCTTTGTTCAATTTCCATTTCGACCGCCCCGGTCCCGGTGTCTCGCCGGACGCCCCCCGCAAAAAAGGCCGCTGCCCGCTTTTTTGAGATTTTGGGCCGTGACCTCATGTCCTTTTATCTGGCGGGCCTGCTGGCGCTGGTCAGCGCACTGCCGTTCGTGTTTGGTGTGTGGTTCGCCGTCGATACCCACTCTCTGGTGCCGCTGCTGCTGGCAGGCGTGCTGGGCGGCATGATCGCCGCGCCCCAGCTGTGCGGCCTGCTGGATACCATCCTGCGCAGCCTGCGCGACGAGCCGGGCTTTTGGTGGGTTACCTACCGCCGCGCCTGGAAACGTAACGCCAGAGCGTCACTTTTGCCGGGTGCCATCTGCGGTCTGCTGCTGGCCATGCAGATCTTTACGGTGTTCCATTATGACGTTTCGGCCGGTGTAGTGCCGGGGGCGCTGCTGGCCGTAGGCCTGTTTTTGTTGCTGGGTCTGGGCGAGTTTCTGTTTGCCCAGGTCGTGCTGCTGGACCTGCCGTTTGCGGGGCTGGTCAAAAACTCGCTGTTCCTGTTTTTGGGCTACCTGCCCCGCGCCGCGCTGGGCGTAGTGTGGCAGTTTGTCTACTGGATCATCATCCTGCTGCTGTGGCCCATCAGCGGCTTTGCCATGGTCCTCACGGGCTTGTGGCTGCCCGCTGTCCTGACCATGCAGGCCATCTACCCCGTCCTGAACAAAGCCTTCGACCTGGAACGCCAGATCAAAGCCATCCGCGATGCGGAGCTGGATTCTTCTTCTGATTCTGAAAATTAAATAGCTGCCCCACCGGCCCTGCCTACCTTGCGGCAGGGCCTTTTATAATGGCATACTGCCTTAAGCCGCACGCTTTCAATGCACGCAAAAAGCCCTCCCCATCTTGCACCAGCTCTATAAAAAGGTTATAATAACATAATAGCCCATCTCTACCCATTCGGGCGAAAAATGTGTACAAAAGGGGGGCCTTCCGCGGTGAAAATTCTGCTGGTGCACTGCCATTATCGGCTGCCGGGCGGTGAGGATGCCGTCTTTGCGGCTGAGCGCGCCTTGCTGGAACGCCGCGGCCATCAGGTCATCGTGTATGAGCGCAGCAACGAGGAAGCCGCCCACGGTCTGCCCAAGGCCCTGCTGCCCCTGCATGCCGTGTGGAACCACGCCGCTGCCCGGGATATAAAACACATTATAAAAACACAAAACATCGATGCTGTGCACATTCCACAACACGCTGCTGCTGCTCAGCCCCGCGGTGGTCCGCGCTGCCAAAAGCACCGGCGTGCCCGTGGTGCAAACGCTGCACAACTTTCGCCTGTTCTGCCCCAACGGCATCTTACTGCGGGACGGACGGGTCTGTGAGGACTGCCCGCGCCACGGCCTGTCCTGCGCCATCCGCCACCGCTGCTACCGCGGCAGCCTGGCCCAAACGCTGGTAGTCGCTGCCGCCTACGGTCTGCACCGGCGCTTGGGCACCTGGCGCGGTGTTACCATGGTGGCCCTGACCGAATTCGACCGCCAAAAACTGCTGGAATTCAACCGCCAGTACCCGATGTTCGACGCTGACCGCCTGGTGGTCAAGCCCAACCCGGTCTGCGTGCCGTCCGGCCCCGTCAACCCGTGGGGAGACCGCAAAAATCAAATGCTCTTCGCCGGCCGGCTGGAGGAACTCAAGGGTCTGCGCACCGTGCTGGAAGCCTGGCGGCTGCTGGGCGATGCCGCCCCCGCGCTGCTGGTGGCAGGGGAGGGCCCCCTCGGTGACTGGGCCCGCGCCCAAAACTTACCCAACGTGCAGTTTTTGGGCCAGCTCCCCCGCGCGGAACTCCACGCCCGCATGGCCGAAAGCCGCGCCGTTGTCGCCGCCAGCCTTTGCTACGAGAGCTTCGCCCTTGTCCCCGCCGAGGCCCACGCTTTGGGCACCCCGGTGCTGGCCAGCGGTTTGGGCAATGTGGGTGCGTCGGTGCAGCCGGGCTTTGACGGCCTCTGCTTCACCCCCGGCGACGCCAACGCTCTGGCCGGTGCCGTGCGCGCCTTTGGGCAAATGAGCTTTGACTGCAATGCCATCGCTGCCCGCGCCCGCCGCACCTACAGCGAAGATGAAAATTATAACACACTGATGCGCTTTTATACAAAAGGAACGATCCAATGAACCAGTTTACCGCGCCCTGCACATGCCGCCCAAGCGGCTGCTGCGCAAGCTTTCGGGCGAAAAGGAGATCTACACCATCGCCGTGCGCCCCGTGCCCAAGGCCGAGGGCACCGACCCGCTGCCCGCTCTGGAAGGCGGCCCCTACACCCTGCTGCCCCGGCGGGAGGGCTGGTGGTTTGCCGACCCGCTGCTCTACCACCGGCGCGGCAAGCGCTGGCTGTTCGCCGAGGCAATGGACCTCTCCACCGGCAAGGGCCGTCTCGAGGTCTGCGAGCTGCACGACGACGGCGCCGCCGACGACTGGCGCGTCGCGCTGGAAGAAGATTTCCACCTGTCGTTCCCGATGGTCTTTGACTGGAACGGTGAGGTCTGGATGATCCCCGAGACCGGCAGCGACCACAGCCTGCGCATCTACCGCTGCAAAAATTTCCCGACCGAGTGGGAGCTGGCGCAGCGCTTTCCCACGGACGAGGAGCTCTGCGACACGATTTTGCTGGACCGCCGCGCCGAGGCCCTGACCCTGCTTTGCAGCGAGACCCTGCCTGAAAACCAACTCTGGGTGCGTTACCGCCGCTACACTCTGCGCCGCGCCGTACAGGAGACCGCCGCCGTCCCGCTGCCTGCCGAGGACACCCTGCCCGCCGCGCCCGGCCCGTTTGAGCTGCTGCCCGATGAAGCCTACAATCTGCAGCACCGCGACTTTGACCTTGTCAGCCGCAACGCCGGGCCGTTTTTCCTGTTGGGTGAGCAGATCATCCACCCCACCCAGGTCAGCACCACCGTGGACTACGGGGTCTATCTGCAGTTTCTCGCCCGCCGCGGCAGCTCGGAGGTGCCTCTCTGCGCCGCCACGCCGCAGAACGTCGAGATCACCGGCCTTGCCCCCGCGGACATCATCGGCATCCACACCTACTGCCGCGATGACGTTTTAGAGATCATCGACGCAAGGTATCTGACAAGACTGCCGAAGATTGAGACAGCCGTCGAAACCGTTTCCGAAGCAAAGCCGTAAAAAATCGTGCTCTGTAGGGGCGAACATGGTTCGCCCGCCAACCTGACGCCGCATTGATTTTCCGGGAAGGCTGCGCGCATAGCAAACGGCCACGGGCGAACCATGTTCGCCCCTACGGTCTCTATACCCCAAAAGAGGTAATCATCCATTCATGAAAACCATCGTCATTCCGCAATTTTACCGCGGGCCGTCTGGCCAGAAGGGCCTGTATAACCGGCAGGAGGTCGGCCTGGCCCGCGCCTTTGCCGCGCTGGGCTGCTGCGCCGTCGTGCTCTACCCGGAGCCGGGCGCTAAAGCCCCCCGGATCGAGACCCCGGAGCCAAACGTAAAAATCTGCTATATGCCCGCCGTCGCCTTCGGCGTGCAGGCATTCTATAAAAGCTGGCAGATCCTGCTCGACGAGCATGCCGACGCCGTCCATGTCATGGGCGACAACTCCCTCGGCGTGCCGGGGCTGTACCGCTTCTGCCAAAAGCACGGCATCCTGTTTTACAGCCAGCTGGGCGCGCTGAAAAGCACCTCCGGCCACGCCGCCGTCCGCGCGGTCATGGACCTGCTGCTGCGCCGCAACCTGGCCGTTTACAAAAAAACACCTACCTTCGCCAAAACGCCCGCCGTCGCCGCCGAGCTGCAAAGCCTGGGCGTGCCCTGCGCGGGGCTGATGCCCGTCGGGCTGGACACCGCCATCATCCCGTCCATCCCCAACAACCGCACCGAGATCCGCCGTGCGCTCAAAATCGACGAGCACGCGCGGGTGTTTATCTTTGTGGGCCGCCTTGACCCCTACAAGCAGCCGCTCGACCTTGTGCCGCTTTTGCAGGCCGCGCCGGACTGGTACGCCATCATCATCGGCCGGGGCTCACTGGGCGATGAGCTGACCCGCCGCCTGACCGACGCGGGCTTACTGGACCGCTGCCGCCTGATCCCGGCAGCTGCCCAACGAGCAGGTGCACGTTTATTATCATGCCTGCGACGCTTTTGTGAACCTGAACCCGAATGAGATTTTCGGCATGAGCCTGCTGGAGGCCATGTACGCGGGCTGCCCGCCGGTGGTGCGCCACGCCCCCGGCCCCGACCTTATCATTGAGAACGGCATCAGCGGCCTGCTGTGCGGCACCGTGCCCGAGCTGGCCGCAGCGCTGGACAAAACCACCGCCGCCATGGGCCACGCCGCCCAGAGCCGCGTGAACGAAAACTTTCTGTGGCAGAACAGTGCCGAGCTGGCCCTGACCCTGCTGCCCAAAAGGGAAAAGCCAATGGATAACGACAATCCTCTTTTGCAGAAGGCCGCCGACCTCTACCGCGGTCTGCGCTTTACAATGAAATACCGCGGCGTGGACATCCTGCCCGCCGCTGCCGGCAACGACCTGGCGCGCGACCTGCTCGAGAGCGGTCAGCCGTTCCTGTTTGGCCGCTGCGGTGCCACCGAGATGCGCACCGTGGCCGACTGGCTGCAAAACGGTGGGCACAATTTCACGGACCGCACGCGGGCGGACATTCGGAATCTGTCGGGCGTCTTTCCCACCGACGATGCCACGCTGGACAAATTCTGCCGCCTCTACGTCAAGACTGCGCAGAGTGCCGAGCTGCTCGCCCTCTGGAACGTCGGGGCCGAGCGGGAGGTCATCCGCGGCTGTGACGCGACCCGCTTTACCGAACTGCGCGCCTTGGAGCCCTACTACCACGCCCGCCCGTGGAGCGCCGCCCTCGCGGGCAAACGAGTGCTCGTCGTACACCCGTTCCGCCGCACGATTTTAGCCCAGTATGAAAAGCGCACCCAGCTGTTTCCCGGCAAAGACGTGCTGCCGGAGCTTGCCTGCCTGACGGTCATTCAGGCCGTGCAGGGTCTGGGCGGGCAGGATACCGGCTACGCCGACTGGTTTGACGCCTTGACCGAGATGGAGCGCCGGATGGACGCCGCCGACTACGACGTCGCCATCGTCGGCGCAGGGGCCTACAGCCTGCCGCTGGCCGCCCACGCCCGCGACACCGGCCACGCCGCCATACAAATGAGCGGTGCCACGCAGCTTTTGTTTGGCATCAAGGGCAAGCGCTGGGACGACCACCCCGTCATTTCCAAGCTCTACAACCCCGCCTGGGTCCGTCCCGACGAGACCGAGGGCATCAGCAATAAAGAAAAGGTCGAGGGCGGGAGCTACTGGTAATTTTTTAGGTAATAGATAAGAGATAATAGATAATAAAAAATGTGCGCCGTTAGACGGCGCGTCTTAAAAAGCCTGCCCGTAGGGGCCGGACATGTCCGGCCCTCAACCTTCCCTGCCTATCGCTTTATCCTTATATTCCCCTGTGGTTAAAATTGCGGTGCGCGGCGCCGCTCCACTTCTATTATCTTTTCTCTCTTATCTTTTATTTTTTCCGGAGACCACCATGAAAATCTTAATGATCAGCAACCACCTCGGCGTGCAGAGCGGCGTACAGCGGTATGTCCAGAACCTGCTCCTGCACCTCGATACCGCTAAATACCGCGTCACCCTTTTCGTCGGTCAGTGCCCGCCGGACCAGGCCAGCACGGCCCCGGCGCTCGAGGCGCACGGCGTCGAGATCCTCGCCGTGCCGGACAACAAAAAGGACCGCATCCGCGCCCTGGCCGCCCACCTGCGCACCCATAAGGACTACGACATCATCCACTACCACACGGCCAGCAAGATCGGCGCACCCGTCTGCGCCATGATGCGCGCCCTCTGCCCCCGCGCTAAGATCATCGTCCACAGCCACATCGTCTACCCGCCCATAACGCTGACCTGGCGCGCCGCCCATCTGGTGTACCAGCTGTTTGCGGACTACTTCCTCGGCTGCGGCGTCGCGGCGGGGCGGTTCGTGTTCGGTGACCATATCGACGCTAAGCCGAACTTTTCCGTGGCCTGCAACGCCGTGGATGCCGGGCGCTTTCACCCGGATGCCGCCGCCCGCGCCGCGACCCGCGCCGCCTGGGGCATTACCGACACGGACCGGCTGGCCGGGTTCGTCGGGCGGCTGAACCACCAGAAAAATCCACTTTTCCTGATGGAGGTCTTTGCCGCGATGGCAGCGCAGGACCCGCATTGGAAGCTGCTGCTCGTCGGCACCGGCGAGATGGAGCCTGAAATGCGCGCCGCCGCGGCCCGACGCGGCCTGACAGACCGCGTCATCTTTGCGGGCGTGCAGAGCGATGTCCCCGCCTTCATGAACGCCTTTGACCTGTTTCTGCTGCCCAGCAACTTTGAGGGCAGCCCCGTCACCCTGGTGGAGGCGCAGGGCTGCGGCGTGCCATGCCTGGCGTCCACCAACGTGCCCGACGACGGCTCGGTGACCGACCTTGTGCATTTTCTGCCGCTGGCCGCGCCGCTGACCGACTGGGCCGCCAAGGCCGAGGCCATCGCCGCCCACGGCGATCACGACGACCACTGGGCCGCGCTCTCCGCCGCCGGGTACGAGCTGAAAACCGCTGCCCGCCGCATGGAGCAGCTGTACGACAAACTGGGAGGACACGCATGATCTACGCCGAACTGGCCGGGGGCCTCGGCAACCAGATGTTCATCTACGCCTTCGCGCGGGCGCTGGGTCTGCGCTGCGGCGAGCCCGTCACCCTGCTGGACCGGCAGGACTGGCGCGACGGTGCCCCGGCACACACGGTCTGCGCGCTGGACGCACTGAACATCTCGCCGGACGTCAAAATCATTGCCGACGCGGGCTTTGCCAAGGCACACCTGCCCCGGCGGAACGCCGCCAAAGCGCTGATGATCAAGTACGAGCAGCGCCGCGGCCTGATGGCCCGCGACTGGCACAGCTTTGAGGCCGCCGCTGCCCCGCTGCTGAACGCCGTCGGCCTGCACTTTGCCACCGACGGCTACACCCCCGCCCGCCGCGGCCACGCCCGCGATTTTCTCGCGTGGGGGTACTTCCAGAGTGAGCGCTACTTTGCGGATTTTGCCCCTATTATAAAGGAAGAGCTGCGTGCAAAAGCCGCCCCCGCCGGGCCCTATGCGGCGCAGATCACCGCCGCCGCGTACCCCGTCTGCGTCCATCTGCGCCGCGGCGACTACCAGAAGCCCGAGAACGCGATCTTACAGGTCTGCACGCCGGACTACTACGCCCGCGCTGTCGCAGCGGTCAGGGACGAACACCCCGACGCCGCGCTGTTTGTCTTTTCCGACGACATCGACTGGGCGCGGGAGCATCTGGACACCGCGGGTCTGCCCGCCGTGTTCCTGCCCCGCGGCGAGGCCGTCGCCGACCTGGCCTTCATGCAGCTCTGCCGCGGCTTTGTCCTGAGCAACTCCACCTACAGCTGGTGGGCGCAGTACCTTGCCCCCGCCCCCGATAAACAAACCTGGGCGCCGGATAAATGGTATGCGCACACAAAGAAAACAGCCTTGTATCAGGACGGATGGCAGCTTATAAAGACTTCCCCCTCGGGGCTGCGCCCGCAGGCGCGTGTCGAAGCGTAACCGCCGTAGGCGGCTCTGCCGGGGACTTTGTGCTCAGCAACTCCACCGCAGGCGACTGTGGGCACAAACCTCGCCATCATCACAAACTGGTGCTGGCCCCCGAAAAATGGTACGCCCACACCAAAAAAAGCGCGCTGTATCTGCCGGATTGGCAGCTGATAGAGACCGATTAAAAAGGAGAAACCATGCCCCAGTTTTCCATCATCGTGCCTGTCTATAATGTGCAAAACTACCTGGCCGCCTGCGTCAAAAGCGTGGCGGAGCAGCCCGGTCCCAGGCGATTGGGAGTGCATCCTTGTGGACGACGGCTCCACCGACCAAAGCGGCGCGATGTGTGACGTGCTCGCCGCCGAGCTGCCCGGCCTGCAGGTGCTCCACCGGGAAAACGGCGGCCTGGCTAACGCCCGCAACACCGGGCTGGCCGCTGCAAAAGGCGAGTGGCTGCTGTTTCTGGACAGCGACGATGCCATGGCCCCCGGCCTGTTGGAGCAGCTGCGCGGTGCGCTGGCCGCTCACCCGGATTGCGACTGGTTCATCGGCAAGCATCTCGAGTGGCAGCCCGACGGCACGCTGACCCCGCACACCGGTCTGCATCTGGTGCCCGGCCCCTTTGACAGCGATGACTACGCTTCCCGCCTGAAAAGCCTGTACCGGGCCGGGCACTGGTCGGTGTGGAAATACTGCATCCGCCGCGCCTGGCTGGCCGACACCGGCGTCCGCTTTTGGGACGACGTGCGCTGGGCCGAGGATTGGCCCTTTGACCTGATGCTGCTCAACCACTGCACACGGCTGTATTTTTTGGACACGGTGTTCACCCACTACCGGGTCGGCCGGCAGGGCAGTCTTGCTGACAGATGCCAAGAATCTGCCCAAGCGCTTTCGGGGCCTTGCCGCCGCACAGCGCCACTTGGCCGCCCAGGCCGCCCTGGGCAAAATACGCCCGGAGGTCTACGCTGTGATGCTGGACGCCGCCGCCGATGTGTTTTGGCCCCAGGCCCGCACCGCCGCCGTAAAAGACACGGCCCTGCGCAAGGCCTGCTTGCCCGGCAGCTGCGCCCGCTCTACCCCCACGGCACCGAGGTCCGCACCCGCCGCGACTCGGTGGATGATGCAGACCTTCGGGCCGCGGTTCACGCTTTGGGCGGCAACTGTTCCAAACCATGATGAAAACCATCGGCCCCCGCCTGACCTTATGGATGGCCCGCGGCGGCGTGAAGCAGACGCTGAATCGGCGTCCCCCGACGCCCCGCGCCCTGCCTGCACAGCCCATTTCTCTGCCGTCCACTAAAATCCGGCGCGCGGCGCCGCACCACATTTATTATTTAACGATTTATTATTTAAAAACGGATTTGCGCACCAAACGTACATTATTAAATATGGCTTACGCCTTGGGTCTAGTCTGCTGCTTCTGCTGCTGGGCCTCGTCACGCGGCGTCTGCTCGTCGATAACTTCGGCACGCAGATCACCACTGCATCGCAGGTCGTCAGCCAGCTGTTCAACTTTTTCTCGATTGCCGAGTTCGGCGTCGGCAGCGTCATCAGCTATCGCCTGTATGAGCAGATCGCCGCCAAAAATGAGGAAAAGATCAGCAAGTACATGTCGATGTACAAGTGGGCCTACCGCGTCGTCGGCCTGGTCATTGCGGGGCTGGCGCTCATCGGCGCGGCGGCCCTGCGGTGGATCATGCCTGACGTGCCCGCCGCCACGGCATACACGGTCTACGGCCTGAACGTCGTTTCAACGCTGTGCAGTTACTTTTTGGTTACCCGGCGGCTGATGTACACCTGCACCCAGCAGGGCTACCGCTGCACCCAGATCGACTTCTGCTGCAACGTGCTGACGAGCCTTGCCAAAATTGCCGTGTCACTGTGGTTCCCCAACTACGTGCTCTATTTCAGCGTGACGATCTTCTTCAACGTCACGGCCAACCTGCTGATTGCCCGCCGCTTCAGGAAGGATTTCCCCTACGTACACGACGTTAAGGTCACGGTCAACGATTTTAAAGACCTCGGCATTTTCCACGATCTGCGGTACTTTCTGGTGCACCGCCTGTCCAACACCATCTACGGCTCGTCCGACACCATCGTGACCTCCCGCCTGGGCGGCTCGACCCAGACGACGTTTTTAGGCAACTACAACACAATTTCGACTTCCGCCACCGACCTGGGCAACAAGGTCATGGACAGCTTCGCCGCGGCCATCGGCAACATCGTCTACGATAAGTCCGCCGCCGCCAACGACCACGACAAGCAGGTGTTCTGGGGCATGGACCTGTTCAGCTATCTGTTTGCAAGCTTCGTCGCTACTGCGTACTTTCTGCCTGTTCCAGCCCTTCATGGGGGCCTGGATGGGCGAAAAATGGCTGCTGCCGCTGGGCTTCGTGCTTGTGTTCTGCTTAAATGAGTACGTCGGCTGGAACCACCGGATGCTCGGCAGTTACCGCGCCGTCCTCGGCCATTTTGAGGACGACCAGTGGTTCATGGTCGCGTCGGCCACGGTCAATCTGGCGCTCAGCTTCATCCTGTTCCCGATGTTCGACATCACCGGCGCGCTCATCGCTACCGTCGTGGCCCACTGCATCATGTGGGCCGGGCGTATCCGGGTCGTGTTCCGCCAGTACATGCGCGGCGGGCTCGGGCATTATCTCGGCGTGCAGGCGCTGCATCTGGTCACGCTGGCCGTCTGCATGGGCGGCAGCTACGCGCTCTGCGCCCGGATGCCCGGCGGCTGGCTGGGGCTGGTGCCCCGTGTGCTGGTGGTGCTGGTGGTGCCCAACGTGCTTAACCTGGCCGTTTACGGCTGGGGCAGAGATGCCGCTTATCTGCGCAGCTACGCAGGAAAACTGGCAGCCAAACTCAAACGAAAGGGGAAAGCGGAATGACGAAAGTCGGCATGCTGTACATCTGCACCGGCAAGTACACGGTGTTCTGGCCGGAATTTTACCGCACGTTCAACGAAAAATTCCTCCCCAACTGCGAGAAAGAGTACTTTGTATTCACCGATGCCCCCGCTATTGAGTACGAGGATGCTCCCGGCGTCCATCGCATCTATCAGGAACCCTACCCCTGGCCCTACAGCACCCTCAAGCGGTTCTCCATCTTTTTGGCACAGGAGACTGTGCTGTCCAAAATGGACTACCTCTTTTTCTTCAACGCCAACCTCACCTGCACCCAGACCATCACCGAGGAAGAATTTCTGCCCCGCCCGGCCCGGGGCGAAAACCTGCTGCTGGTTCAGCAGCCGGGCTTCTGGGATAAAAAGCCGCCCTTTTTCAGCTACGACCGAAACCCAAAAAGCACAGCGTACATTCCGTATAATTGCGGAAAATATTACGTTTCGGGCGGCCTCAACGGCGGCGCGGCCCCGGCGTTTTTGGCGCTCTGCCATGAGCTGGAGCGCCGCACCGAGGCCGACCTGCAACAAAATGTCATCGCCCTTTGGCATGATGAAAGCCAGCTGAACCGCTATGCGGCCGAGCGCAGCGACTACCGCCTGCTGACCCCGGCTTACTGGTACCCGGAGGGCTGGCAGATGCCCTTTGAGCAGAAGATCACCGTGCGGGATAAGTCCCGCTACTTCGACGTAGCAGCGGTCAAAAACAAACAGGCCAAGCCGCAAAGCCGGCTGCAGCGCAAGTGGGGGGCGTTCTGCGAGAACTACCTGCCCTACTGGTACTGCCTGCGGGACACCCTGCTGCATAAAACCTTGAAAGGGGGCGGCGCCTGATGGCGCAGACCCGTAAAAACCGCATACTGCCGCTGATTCTGGTACTTGTCTGCGCTGCCGTTATGCTGCACAGCGCCTTTATGGGGCTGGAGATCGACGAGGAGTACGCTTTGTCCCTCGGCTACCGCCTGGTCAGCGGCGACCGGCTCTTTTATGATATGTGGGAGCCGCATCAATTGTCCAGCCTGCCCGCCGCCGCACTGTTGGCGATGTTCATCGGCATCACGGGCGGCACTACCGGCGTGCTGGTGTTCTTCCGGCTCGTGGTGCTGGCCTGCAAGGCGGGCATGAGCTGCGTCTTTTACCGGGAGTTCCGCCGTGACCTGGGCAAGCCCGCCGCGCTGCTGGCGGCGCTGGTGCTGTTCGCCTTCGTGCCCAAGTGGTTCCTCGGCCCGGACTACACCGGCCAGCAGTTCCACTGGACGCTGGCGGCATTCCTCTGCCTGCACCACTATGTCACCCGCGGCTGCAAGCAGCTGTGGCTGGTGCCGCTGGGCGCGGTGTGCGCCTGCTTCGGGTATTTGGCCTTTCCCCAAAGCGCGGCGGCCTTTGCCGTGCTGTGGATCGGCATGTTGATTTTGGGCAAGCGCTATGGCGAGCCGAAACACCGCGGCGCCTGGGTGCTGCTGGGCAGCTGCGCCGTCTGCGGTGTGGTGTTTCTGGTGTATGCGCTCTCCGGCGTGGAGTTCAGCATCTCGCTGCTGCTCAGCCGCCTGACGTTGATTTTGCACGACCCGCAGTACAATTTTACCACCGCCCAGCGCATGGCCCTGCTGGCCGGCCAGGCATTGACCGTAGCACGGTCGCTGCTCTGGCCGCTGCTGGCCTCCGCCGCCGTCTGTGCGGCGCTCTACCTTATTAAAAAGCAGCCTGTTACGGTGGGGCGGCTGCTCAACCTGTGGGCGGCCTTTGCCACGGTGCAGTGCCTGCTGCGTGCCGTTAAGGACGGCAGCCTGGACGAGCGCCAGTTTGTGCCGGTGGTGGTGCTGGCCGGGGCGTGGGCGTTCTGGCGCGGCCGCGGCAGGCCCGGCAACGCCGAGCTGTTCTGGCTGGGTTATCTGCCGGGGCTGGCGGCCTACGCCATGATCCTGCGGTCGACGCTGCTTGGATTGGCCCCGACTTTTATGTACTTGACATGGCCCGCCGTCTGCGGTATGCTGGCGCTGGTGAACCATGCGGATGGCGGGGACAATGCCGCAAAATCCCGCCGCGCCGAGGGTGTGCTTTGCCTGGCCGCGATGCTGGTGTTTTTGCTCGTCTGTCGCGTCTGGTGCGTGCAGACAACCGGCTGGAAATCGGCTGACATCACCGACACGCCGCTGGTGCGCATCACCACCGGCCCGGCCAAGGGCATCTATGCCGACGCCAAAGCCGCCGACATGCAGGAGTGTCTGTATGAAGCGCTGGCGCCCTACGCGGGCCAGCCGATTTTGCAGGCCATCGGCGAGCAGCACGGCCTGGGCTTTTTAATGGCCGATGGTACGTTGGATGTTGCCCAGGCGTCGGTCATCTCCGGCACCGACAGCGACCCCCGGTTTGAACAGTATTACACCGACGTCCCCGGCAAGACGCCCCGCGTGATCCTATACGATGACGCCGAGGTCCGCGATATGGCGGAGTTTCATTCCTGGATTGAAGCTGATTTTAACATTGTGGACCGGTACACGGTGACGCATGGCAGCGCCAGCTTGCAGGTCCTTCTGGTCGGCTGATGCCCTCCCCATAGGGGCCGATGCTCGCATCGGTCCGCCAAACCCCACACAAACAGGAGCAAACACATGGAAAAACTACTTATTTTCATCCCCGCTTACAACTGTGAAAAACAGGTCCCGCGCGTGCTGTCGCAGCTGCTGGACCCGCACGTTTTGCCCTGGGTGGGGGAGTGCATCGTCGTAAACAACCGCTCTGCCGACGGCACTGAGGCCGCCGTGCAGGACTGGATGGCCCGCCACCCGGCGGCCGGTGCGCCTTTTGCGCAATGACCAGAACTACGGCCTAGGCGGCAGCCACAAGGTGGCCTTCGGCTATGCAGCCGCCCACGGGTACGAGCATCTGGTGGTGCTGCATGGCGACGACCAGGGCGCTATAGCTGATCTGCTGCCTATCTTGAATGATGGAACGTACAAAAACTACGATTGCTGCCTTGGCTCCCGCTTCATGAAGGGCAGCAAGACCGGCGGCTACAGTGCGCTGCGCACCTGGGGCAACTACGGCTTCAACTGGCTCTTTAGCTTAGTGGCCCGCAAAAAAATCACCGATCTGGGCAGCGGGCTGAACCTCTACGCGGTCGAGCCGCTGAAAACTGAGTACTACAAAAAGATTCCCCGATACACTGTACTTTAACAATTGCATGATCCTCGCCCTCTGTCAGCTCAAACAGCGTGTGCTGTTTTTCCCCATCTCCTGGCGGGAGGAGGACCAGGTCAGCAACAACAAGCTCACCAGCTTCGGCATCAGCCTGCTCAAGCTCTGCGGGCAAGTATCTGGCCGGGCCGCGGGCCTTTGTGGAGCGCGAATGGCGCGAGAAAATCATTGAAGATTACAGCTACGAGGTCGTAGCTTCCAACCTGTAAGGAGGGCTTTGGTATGAAGATTCTGGTGACGGGCGCTGCCGGGTTTATCGGCGGCCAGCTGTGGCATACGCTGTGGAAGCGCGGGGACGAGGTCGTCGGCATCGACAACTTCTCCTACGGCAACCTCGACAACTTAAAGTTTGACGACCATGATTTTGGCGCAGAGGTGCGCAGAATGGACATCCGCGACAAGGCTGGGATGCTGGCTCTGTTCGAGGCGGAAAAGTTCGATGTTGTGTATAACATTGCGGGCATTGCGCCCCTGCCGGACTGCCAGAGCGACCCCGTGCAGGCCGTTGAGGTCAACACCATGGGCCTGGTACACGTGCTGGAATGTGCCCGCCGCACCGGCGTAAAACAGGTGGTGCAGGCCTCCACCAACGCCATGTACGAGAACGAGACCGAGTTCCCGACCGTGGAAAGCAAGTTCAACCCGCCCACCCTGATCTACCCCAACACCAAATACTGCGCCGAGCGCTTTGCCCAAAGCTTTGCCGACACTTATGGCATGACCGTGACCTGCCTGCGCTTTGCCAACGTCTACGGCCCTCACATCGACTGCCTGCGCAAGCAGCCGCCGTTTGTGGGCTACATGATCCGCGAGCTGTACTATGACCGCACGCCGGAGTTCCACTCCGACGGCAACCAGCGCCGCGACTACATCTACGTGGATGACCTCATCGCGCTGGCGCTGCGCGTCATCGAACACCCGCAGAAGGGCTTTGATGCGGTGAACGTTTCCAGCAACCAGAGCTATTCCGTGCGCGAGCTGTACGCCATTGCCAACCGCCTGATGGGCAAAAATATTGAGGCCAAATACTGCCCGAGCAGCCATTACTGGGCCAAGTACCCCGAGCTGTACGGCGGGGCCTACGGCATCAAACCGGAGATCCTGGACCACGAGGTCAACAAGTTCAGCCTGTGTGACCCGCGAACGCCCACGCCCGGGAGGCTTACGGCTGGGTGCCCCAGGTGGATATTGAAACAGGCCTTTCCCGCGTGGTGGAAGCCGAATGTAAAATGCTGGCCGCACTTTAATAGCGACCCTCATGGCGGCTGCCGTTCCGCGCCGCCCCGTGCAATTTGGCAAAAATCCGCAAAATAAAAGGAGTCCAAACTATGCCTAAACTCCACCTCATCCTCCCCATGGCCGGCAGGGGCAGCCGGTTTTTTAAGAACGGCTTCGTCTGCCCGAAGCCGCTGATCGAAATTGCCGGTAAGCCCTTCTTCTATTGGGCCGCCCGCAGCATCGAGAAGTACGTCGACTGCGCGGACCTCACGTTTGTGGTGCTCGAGGAGCACATCCGCGACTTCGCCATCGACGCCAAGATCAAGGCATACTGGCCCGACGCCCGTATTATTGCGCTGCCTGCCGTTACCGAGGGCGCAGCCATCACCGCCCTGCGCGGGGCCGAGGGTCTGCCCGACGGTGAGCCGCTGCTCTTCAACGACTGCGACCACCTTTTCCTCTGCCGCAGCTTCAACGACTTCTGCAACAAGGGCGGTTTCGCCCACGGCCCGGACGGTGCGCTGCTCACTTTCACAAGCGACTCGCCCGCGTACAGCTATCTGCAGTACGGCGCGGACGGCTATGTCTGCCATACGGTGGAAAAGCAGGTCGTCAGCCATGATGCCATCTGCGGCGCGTACTATTTCAAGGATAAGCAGACCTACGCCGACGCCTGCGCCGAATACCTGAAAAATTGCGAGTACAAGGAATTTTTTGTCTCCGGCATCTACAACGTGCTGGCTGACCGCGGCGCGAAAGTGGCAGGCTTCGCCACCGACCTGCACCTGCCCTTCGGCACCCCGGCCGAGTACCGCGCCGCCGAGGCCCCGGAAAACAAATCCGCTTTTGAGGAACTGCTGTAAATGACTTTTTACCTCGTATTATCGCTATTTCTTGTGCTGGTGGGGCATGCGTTCCGCCTGCTGCGGTGGGAGCAGTTCATCCGAATTTATGAGCGCCCGCTGCGGGGCCAGATGCTGCGGGGCATGGCCGGCGGCTATGCGCTCAACTTTGTGCTGCCGTTCCACCTGGGCGATGCCTTCCGCGCGGTCTACACAGGCCGCAGCATGAAGAGCGGCATCGGCTTCGCGCTGGCTACCGTCATCATGGATCGGTTCCTCGACGTCTGGTTTGTGGCGTTCGGGTTTATTGCGTTCCGGCTGCTGGGGCTGGGCGGTGCGCCGGTGGACGGCGCGGCGCGGTATTACCTTGTGTTCTCGCTGCTGCTGGTGCTGGGATTGGTGCTGGTCGTGGCGCTGCGGGATTTTTTGAAGAAGATCTGCCTTGCGTTCTGCGGGCTGTTCAATGACACGCTGAAGCTGGACGGCATGATGTTCTTCTTGGAGCCTCATCAATACCTTCAAGGACCTGGGCCGCGTGAAAATCGGGCGGCTGGTCGTCAATACACTGCTGATGTGGGCGGCGTATCTGGGCTCCTACACCGCGCTGGCGGCGGCGCTGACCGTCGCCGGGGAGCCGATGCAGCTGGTGGATGTGTTCGGGCTGCTGTTCGGGCGCAACGCCGCGGACTTTGCCGCGCTGCTGCCCGGCGGTGCGCTGGGCACGGCGGCCCCCGCGGCCCGCTGGCTGCTGCTGGCATGGTTTGTGCTGCCGCTGCTGGCCATGTGGGCGGCCACGCTGCTGCCCGAGGGCGTGCGCGGCGCGATGAACCAGGCCACGCAGGCCGCCCCCGCCGGGGAAAGCTACCTGAACCTGCTGCCGCAGGCCGACGAGCATGACCGCGCGGTGTTCTTGAGCCGGTATTTCGGTCTGGAAAACAAGGACTACGTCAAGCGGTTTTTGCAGATGAACCGCGGCATTACGATTTTGGAGGACTACTCCGCCGGGTCGAACGCCACGACGATGCTCTGCATGGACACGCAATCGACGTTCTACCGCAAATATGCCTTTGGCAAGGACGGCGCAAAGCTGGCCGAGCAGCTCGACTGGCTGCGTGCCCAGCAAGACCGCCTGCCGCTGTGCGATATTCTGCGCAGCGAGGAGGCCGGCTGCTGCTGGTACGACATGGTCTACAACCCGCAGGCCGTCGGCATGTTCCGCTACCTGCACTCCAACCCTGTGGAGAAAAGCCGCGCCATCCTGCGTGCGGTGCTGGCGACGCTGGAGGATAAGCTCTACAAGCCGACGGCGGTCCCGGCGGACGCGGAGAAAATCGAAAAGTACATCGAGACGAAGGTTGACGGCAACCTGAAAAAGCTGCATGAGGACCGGATGCTGCGCGAGCTGATGAGCTATGACACGCTGCGCATCAACGGCGTGGAGTACAAGAACCTGCCCGCGCTGGACTGGATGTTTGACCATGACCGGCTGCGCAACCTGTTTGCGAAGGACCCTGTGGGCACGATCCACGGCGACCTGACGATTGAAACATCATCTGCCGCACCGACAACGACAGCTGGTATCTGATCGACCCCAACACCGGCAATCTGCACGAAAGTCCCTTCCTGGATTACGGCAAGCTGCTGCAAAGCCTGCACGGCAGCTACGAGTTCATGATGAAAACGCCGCGCGTGGCCGTGCAGGACAACCGTATTGACTTCCAGCTGACGCGCAGTGCGGCCTATGACGCGCTGTTGGCCGCCGTGATGGAGGATCTGAGCGCCCGCTACCCCGCCGCCCAGGTGGAGAGCATTCTCATGCACGAGGTCATCCACTGGCTGCGGCTGATGCCCTACAAGCTGGCCAAGGACCGCAAGCGCGCGGCGATGTTCTACGCCGGGCTGGTCATGGTCGCCAACGATGTTGCCAACTTTGCAAAAGGAGAGAACGTATGCTGATCTGCGTCGACCTGGACGGCACGCTGCTGGACACCGTCCCCGCCAACGCCGCGGCCTACCGCGCTGCGCTGGAGGAGCAGGGCTTTACCGTCACCGATGAATACTACGCCCAATACTGCAACGGCGGCTATTATAAGCAGTTTTTACGCCCGCTGATGGGCGGCGACCCCGCCCCCGAAGCCGTGGAGCGGGTGCACGACCGCAAAAAGGAGCTGTACAGCAGCTGCCTGCCCATGGTGCGCCCCAACACCAGCTTACTGGCGATTTTGCAGGCGATGAAAGCCGCCGGCCACGACCTGGCCTGTGTGACCACCGGCAGCCGCAAAAACGCCACCGAAGTGCTGGAATATTTCCACTGCGCAGACTGGTTCGGCGTGTTCATCACGGGCGAGGACGTCGTCAACAGCAAGCCCGACCCCGAGGGCTACCTGAAAGCCATGGCGCATTTCGGCGTTACCCCGGCGGAAACGATGATCTTCGAGGATTCCGGCCCCGGCCTTGAAGCCGCCCGTGCCAGCGGCGCGACCGTATATAAGGTGGAAGCCTTTTAAAGAAATAGTTGATATTTTTTAAACAGGGCGTATTCTGTTGATTTTCTTTTGGTAATGCCTTACAATATAAAATGACAGAAAATGGGGAATTTAGCTTAAGGCAACACCGCACAATTCCCGCCTAACGGCTTAAGCACCGTTCCGGCGGCTGCGGCACGGCATCTGCGTTGCCAAAATGCTCGATAATACACAAAGTATTATCTGCGCTTTTGGCTTAGCAGCTGCCGCACCTCGCTCGCCGTATCGGCACTTAGAATTATGCGGTATTGCCTTAAATCCCCGATAAAAACAGGAGGCAACCCATGGAACATGCCAACCCGATCCTGCTTGGCAATAATAGTCCGCAGAAATTTATTACCATTGGCGAAGTCATGCTGCGCCTGACCCCGCCGAATTATGAAAAGATCCGTATGGCATCCAGCTTCGAGGCCAGCTACGGCGGCAGCGAGGCCAACATCGCGCTGGCGCTGGCGAACCTCGGCGTGGATTCCACCTTCTTCAGCGTCGTGCCCAACAACTCCCTGGGTAAAAGCGCCATGCGCTGGCTGCGCTGCAACGACGTGCACTGTACGCCGATGATCCTCTCCACCAAGGAGGAGACCCCCAGCTGCCGCTGGGCACCTATTACCTCGAGACCGGCTACGGCATCCGCCCCAGCAAGGTCATCTATGACCGCATGCACAGCGCCCTGACCGAGTACGACCTGACCAAGGTCAATCTGCAGGAGCTGTTTGAGGGCTTTGACTGGCTGCACCTGTCCGGCATCACCCCGGCGCTGAACAAGAACTGCGCCGATTTCATCCTGCGCTGCCTGCGCGAGGCCAAGGAGATGGGCCTGACCGTCAGCTTCGACGGCAACTTCCGCTCCAGCCTGTGGACCTGGGAGGAAGCCCGCGACTACTGCACCCAGTGCCTGCCCTACGTGGACGTGCTGTTCGGCATCGAGCCGTATCACCTGTGGAAAGACGAGGAAAACCACGCCAAGGGCGACTGGAAGGACGGCGTGCCCCTGCAGCCCAGCTACGAGCAGCAGGACGAGATTTTCCAGCATTTCATCAACCGTTACCCGAACATGAAGTGCATTGCCCGCCACGTGCGGTACGTACACTCCGGCAGCGAGAACAGCCTGAAAGCCTTCATGTGGTATGAGGGTCACACCTTCGAGTCCAAGCTCTACACCTTCAACATCCTGGACCGCGTCGGCGGCGGCGATGCCTTTGCCAGCGGCCTGATCTACGCTATGATGCACGACTACAAGCCCATGGACATGGTGAACTTCGCGGTCGCTTCCAGCGCCATCAAGCACACCATCCACGGCGATGCCAACATCACCGACGATGTAGAGAGCATCCGTAATTTGATGAATATGAATTACGATATTAAGCGTTGATTTTGTTTTAGTAATAAATAGTGCGCCACCCCGGCCCTGCCTACCCTGCGGCAGGGCCTTTTATAATAGGATACTGCCGTTAAAACAAGGGAACATCCATACAATACCCCGCCAACCTAAACCGAGCCTAAAAAACCACTGCATTCGCCCAAATTTATTGACAAACCGCCCCGTTTGTGGTTGAATACTAGTATCACACGAAACACACAACGGACACCGCCCCAGCGCGAATCTTCGTGCGCGGGCGGTGCTTTGTTTTGATAGGAGATATGCAACGATGGCAGAAGAAAAACGTAAACGCATCCTTTCGGGCATCCAGCCCACCGGCACGCCCACCCTGGGCAACTACATCGGCGCGGTGCGCAACTGGGCCCTGCTGCAGTCGGACTACGACTGCCTGTATATGGTGGCCGACCTGCACTCCCTGACCGTGCGCCAGGTGCCCGCAGACCTGCGCCGCCGCACCCGCGAGCTGGCCGCCCTGCTGCTGGCCGTCGGCATCGACCCCAAGGAGCACGTCCTCTTCGTCCAGAGCCACGTGCCTGCCCACACCCAGCTGTCCTGGGTGCTGGCCTGCAACACCCAGTTCGGTGAGCTGTCCCGCATGACCCAGTTCAAGGACAAGAGCGCCAAACACCCCGATAACGTCAACGGCGGCCTGTTCACCTACCCCGTCCTGATGGCAGCCGACATCCTGATCTACAATGCCGACCTCGTCCCCGTGGGCCAGGACCAGACCCAGCATCTGGAGATCGCCCGCGACATCGCCGGCCGCTTCAACGGCATCTACGGCGATACCTTCATCCTGCCCGAGGGCTACGTCCCGGCCTCCGGCGCCAAGATCATGTCCCTGGCCGAGCCGGCCAAGAAGATGAGCAAGTCCGACACCAACGTCAACGCCTTCATCCTGATGACTGACGACAAGGATGCCATCGTGCGCAAGTGCAAGCGCGCCGTCACCGATTCCGACGGCTGCGTCCGCTTCGACCGCGAAAATAAGCCCGGCGTTTCCAACCTCATGACCATCTACGGCACCTTCACGGGCAAGTCCAACGACGAGATCACCGCCGAGTTTGAGGGCAAGGGCTACGGCGACTTCAAGATGGCTGTCGCCGAGGTCACCGCCGACGCGCTGGCCCCCGTGCAGGCTGAGTATGCCCGCATTCTGGCCGACAAGGCCTACGTGGACGAGGTCCTCAAGAACGGTGCGGAGCGTGCCTCCCGCCTTGCCAACCGCACTGTCAGCAAGGTCTACCGCAAGGTTGGCCTTTTGCAGCTGGATAAATGACGCTGTGCCTTGACAAATCCGTTTTGAACCCGTATAATATATAAGTTAGTGCGGCTCCCCAGTTGGTGCCGCACATCTTTTACTATCCATTTTACGTTAGGAGACACTGCTATGGCTAAAGAAGTTGTCGTTACCCGAGAGGGTTATAATAAACTGGAGCAGGAGCTGGAAAACCTGCGCACCGTCAAGCGTAAGGAAGTTGCCGACAAGATCAAGGTCGCCCGCGGTTACGGCGACTTGAGCGAGAATGCCGAGTACGACGCCGCCAAGGAAGAGCAGGCCGTTCTGTGGAGGCCCGCATTGCCGACCTGGAGGCTACCCTGAAGCTGGCCCGTATCATGGATGAGAGCGAGCTGTCCAACGACACCGCCTCCATCGGTATGCACGTCAAGATCCTGGCCGAGGGCGATGACCTGGAGGACGCCGAGGAGTACGACCTGACCGGTTCCACCGAGGCTGACATGAACCTGAACCGCATCAGCGACGAGAGCCCCGTCGGCGCCGCCCTGATCGGCTGCAAGGTCGGCGACAGCGTTGATGTCACCCTGCCCAACGGCAACATCATCACGTACAAGCTGCTGGAAGTCAGCCGCTCGAAGTAATAATCCGCAATAAATTCTGAAGGGGCGGATGATTGCATCGACCCCTACAAGCAACCCATATCAACAGAATTAAAAATCACGAAAGGACGATCTCACATGGAGCAGAATAAGCCCCAGACCGAACAGGACATCAGCCAGCAGGCAGCTGTGCGCCGCCAGAAGCTGGCAGACCTGTGCGAAGCCGGTCATAACCCCTTTGAAATCACCAAATATGCGCAGGATGCGTACTCGGCCGACCTCAAAAATGAGTTTGCCGACCTGCCCGCCGAAGCCGAGACCGACAAGATCGTCTCGCTGGCTGGCCGTATGATGTCCAAGCGCATCATGGGCAAGGCCAGCTTTGCCCACCTGCGCGACCAGAAGGGCGATATCCAGATCTTCGTCAAGCGTGACTTGCTGGGCGATGAGCCTTACGCCGCCTTCAAGAAGCTGGACATCGGCGACATCATCGGTGTCAAGGGCGAAGTGTTCCGCACCAAAATGGGCGAGATCTCCGTCCGCGTCTCCGAGCTGATGCTGCTCTCCAAGAGCCTGCTGCCCCTGCCCGAGAAGTTCCACGGTCTGACCGACCGCGAGGCCCGCTATCGTCAGCGCTATGTTGACCTCATCATGAACCCCGAGGTCAAGGACACTTTTGTCAAGCGCAGCCTGATTTTGAAGGAGATCCGCGCCTATCTGGACGAAAGGGCTTCCTGGAGGTCGACACCCCCATCCTGACCCCGTTTGAGATCGGCGCCTCCGCCCGCCCGTTCTATACCCACCACAATACGCTGAACATGGACATGGTCCTGCGCATTGAGACCGAGCTGTACCTCAAGCGCCTGATCGTGGGCGGCATGGACCGCGTGTATGAGGTTGGCCGCATCTTCCGCAACGAGGGCATGGATCCCAAGCATAACCCTGAGTTCACCACCATCGAGCTGTACCAGGCTTTCACCGATTTCCACGGCATGATGGACCTGGTCGAGGAGATGTACAAGCGCCTGGCCCTCAAGGTCTGTGGCAGCCTGGAAATCACCTACCAGGGCAAGCAAATCGACATGGGTCACTGGGAGCGTCTGACCATGATCGAGGCCGTCAAGAAGTATTCCGGCGTTGACTTCAACGATTGGAAGACCGACGAGGATGCCATCGCTGCTGCCAAGGAGCACCACGTCGAGCTGCCCGAGGTCCCCACCAAGGGCCATCCTGGCCGAGTTCTTCGACGCTTTTGTCGAGGATAAGCTCATCCAGCCCACCTTCATCTATGATTACCCCGTCGAGATCAGCCCGCTGGCCAAGCGCAAGCCCATGACCCGGCCTTCACCGAGCGCTTCGAGTATTTCATCGACTGCACCGAGTACGGCAATGCCTTCAGCGAGCTGAACGACCCCATCGATCAGAAGGCCCGCTTCGAGCGCCAGGTCGCTGAGCGCAAGGCCATCGAGCCCAACTGCAAGGCCCAGGTCGACTACGACTACGTCACCGCCCTTGAGTACGGCCTGCCCCCCACGGGCGGCCTCGGCTTCGGCGTGGATCGCCTGGTCATGCTCCTCACCGACAGCGCCTCCATCCGCGACGTCCTCCTCTTCCCGACAATGAAGACCCTGGAACCAAAGCGGGCTGAAAACAAAGCCGAAAAAGCAGCGGTAAATGGTTCTGCAGAGGATGCAACTGTGTCCGCGCCAAGCGTACAGATTGATCTTTCCAAGGTGAAAAAATCGAGCCTTTGTTTGCAGATGATGTAGACTTTGAGACATTCAGCAAGTCTGATTTCAGAGTGGTTAAGATCGAAGCCTGTGAGGCAGTGCCGAAGTCCAAGAAGCTCTTGAAATTCACACTGAATGACGGAACAGACCGGAAACGCACCATTTTAAGCGGTATTCACGAGTATTACGAGCCGGAAGAGCTGGTTGGTAAGACCTGTGTGGCAATCACAAACCTGCCGCCGAGAAAGATGATGGGTATTGATTCCGAGGGTATGCTGATTTCTGCAGTGTACGAGTATGACGGACGGGAAGGCTTAAATCTTTTGATGCTGGATGACAGTATTCCGGCAGGAGCAAAGCTGTACTAAAGAGGTCATTTACTACAAAAAATCGCGTTACTACAACTTTTCTACAACTTTTGCGCGAGACCCTACGAAACCGGATGAAGCAATATGAAAGGCGGATCTGCTTATAAAATGCAGATTCGCCTTTCTTTTTACATCAGCTTCATGTTCACACTAATGTTTTTTGCCTTCTCCTGCATATTCTCTTGTGTGATATGGGTGTAGATGTCCATTGTAGTAGAGAAATCGGCATGCCCCATGACTTGCTGAATGAATTTAACATCGTTGGTGCTTTCGCAGAGCCGGGTACAGAAGGTGTGCCGCAAGTTGTGAACACTAAAATGAGGGAGCAGATCCGGTTCACGGTCTTCCAGTTCAGCCTGATCCATTTCCTCCATGTTGTAAGTTACGCTGATTCTCTCAATCGCCCGATTGATATTGTGGGCGCTCATGAATGAGCCGGTTCTGTTGCGGAAAACAAACCCGTGAACTCCTCCTAACACCAGTTGATCGTCTGGATACAATGCGTCGATGGTTTCAATCTGGAGGCGAAGCTGCTCGGCCACCTCTGGATAGAGGATAGGGATAATTCGTGTACCGCTCTCAGTTTTGGGAGTGGTAATGTGAAATCCGGCTTTTCCGTCAATGACCCGGTAGATTAAAGTTGTGGTTGACGGAGATTGTGTTTTCGCTCAAGTTAATATCGCTTTTGGTAATGCCGGTACATTCTGCTACACGCATTCCTGTTCCAAGGAGCACAGTCATGATGGGGAGCCAATGGCTGTATGTAGGGGACTTGGCAATAAAACGCAGGAAATTCTGCTGTTGCGTTTTAGTGAGTGCGATCCGCCGTTTAGGCTTTGGAGCGCTGCCATCCGTCTTGAGCTTGCGGTAAATGCCCTTGCTGGGATTTTTGCGGATGTAATCGTCGTCCACGGCCATTTCAAGCGTAGGGTGAACAATGGTGTTGATGCTCTCCAGTGAGTTGATAGCAAAGCCGTGTTTCAGCAGTTTGGTATAAAACGCGAGAATATCACTTCTGCGGATTTGTGGAAGAGGCATGTTAGCGAAAGGCTCTTCTTTCACATAGAAGTCCCACAGGTAAAGATAATTTGCTCTGGTAGAGGGCTTCAGTTTGATGTTGTTATTCATGTAGACCTTTGAACATATCATTCAGGGTAAGCTTCATGGCTTCCTGAGTACGGATGCCATCATCCTTATCTTTGTTGATCTGCTTTTCTTTGACACGAAGACTTGCGAGATCGGAGTCGTAAAGATATTTCTTTTTAGTGCCTAATTTGTAGACATACATATAGCTGCCATCTGCCCGTTGTGTTTCTCCGGGCCGAAGATTTCGTCCTTTGTTGTCTTTTCTCACTTTTGCCATTACTGGTACCTCCTGATTATAAAAGTGTAGTGCGCCTTACTGGCATGGTTATTTAGCCGGAAATATCATAAAGATATTCTTTGATACGCTGGACACTCCATAGGACACGGGTGTTCATGGTAATGCGTGCATTGGCAAGATCCCCAATCTGTACTGCAGTGTGCCTTCCACAGCACAACAGCTTGCAAAGGGTATCGGTATCAACAGCCAAGCACTGCTCCGGCGGTAGGTCATTCGGTTTTCTTTTCTCCATAATCGTCCTCCTTTTTTTTCGATTACAATGATCCCTTACGATTTGTAGAAGAAGGTTTTCAACAAAAACAATGAAAACGGTCTTGAGGTCAGGAGGTATTGAAATAACAAAAGAACTCTAATGGGGCCATTTCCTACGCCAGAACGGTTCTGCCGTGTATTTCAGGCTGCTGCTGTGCAACACTTCGATTATGGGCGCGCTTCTGTGGTCATCGCACACTGTCCAGAATTCCTGTATAACTCCCCATAGAGGTTATGAACTTGTCAAGGTACTAAAGAGCGTAGGGATCATCCGGTATTACCAAATGATCCGATACATCCTATAAATAGGCGGGGAAGAAAGAACTTCTGCAAAGAGGAAAGAAAATTTAAAGAAAATCCAAAAAATCAATATATAGAATGTTTGAATTGACAAGCACTATATATTGTGTTAGAATTGCAATGTAATTGATTTTTTGTGCGTTGCCCGTCAGGGTACACAGGCTTTAGGGCTTGTGTTGCGGAGTAATGACTGCATTGCACACGCTGTTAATTTTGTACTTGTGTCAGTAGTATCACTGCGCCTTTTCAGGCCGGTATATTGCTGGCTTTTTTTATTTTACGGGATTTACCCACCATTGCGAGAATGACATCGGTTCATAGGCAACTATGGACGCCAGGCTTTATGCCGTCTGTCATTCTCGCTTTTTTATTGCCTGTAAGCCTGAAAGGGCTTTAAGGATAAATCAAAACTGAGAAAGGCAGGTCATGTACATGAATGTGAAGCAGAAAAGAAAGCAGAATGGTCGGCGGGTCAAGCCGGCACACTCCACGGACTGGAAGATGAAGAGACAGGCAGTATCTTCGCTCCGGCCCCGAAATGTTGCACCAATGGCGAGGGCAGTTATTTTGCCCCGAAGATCACGAAGGGGGATTTGATATGTCTGGCAGCAATAGTGCTGAACGAAAGCGGCATGAACCGCTGGTGCTGGTAGAAACGGCAGATCTTTCAGAAGAAGACTGGCTGGATTACCGGCGCCGTGGAATCGGCGGCAGCGATGTATCAGCAATCTTTGGCACTTCTCCATTCCGGACAGCCAGGGATCTGTACTACGACAAACTGAACATAGCGTCAGTGGAAGATGATGAGGGCAACTGGGTTGCCATGGAAATGGGGCATTTGCTGGAGCCTCTGGTAGCAAAGATATTCGAGCGGAAAACCGGATATCGGGTCTACCAAATCAAAAAGATGTTCCAGCACCCACAGTATCCTTGGATGCTGGCTGATGTGGACTACTTTGTGGAACTGCCGGATGGCACCACAGCGATCCTTGAGATCAAGACCACAAACTATAATGCCAGAGATAACTGGTGGATGAATGGGAAGGAGACTGTTCCAGTCTACTATGAATCTCAGGGGCGTCATTATATGGCAGTAACGGATCTTGACCGATGTTTCTTTTGCTGCCTGTATGGTAACAACGAGGAGGAAGTTATTATCCGGGAGGTCAAGCGTGATTTCGAGTATGAGGCTGAGATGGTCTTTTTGGAGCAGTATTTCTGGGAAAACCATGTGCAGCGCCATGTGCCGCCGCCCTATACAGAGAGTGGGGCCTTGATTATTGAGAGCGCACGCAAACACTTTGGTCCGGCAGATAAAAATGCCCCGGCCGTTGCACTCGACCTGGATATGACTGCAAAACTCATGCAGTATTTGCGGCTTCTGGATGAAAAGAAAAATGCAGAGGTGTACTCCAAAGAAATCGACAAGGATATTCAGCGTCTGAAGGCGCTGTTGATTGCGGAAATGGGTACCAGCTGCACTGCAGTCTGTGAGCAGGAGGGCGTAAACTATACGGTTACCTATACCCCTGTTCGCAAGTCCGTCATCGACAAGGATAACCTGCTTCGGTTGAAACTGGAGCATCCGGATATTTACGAGCAGTTTGTTACAGTATCCGAATCCAGACGGTTCAGTGTTAGAGCCTCGATTATGGAGGCCGCTTAGTGAGGTGAAAAAAGGATGAATTGTATTGGTAACCTACGACGGGACGATTTTTTATAATCCTGCCAATAAGTTTTGCATCGTCAGTGTAAAAACCGCAGACCAGAGTGTGCCAGCTGAGGCCAGGTCAAACAGGCGGTACAAAGACCATTTGATCCGCTTTACAGCTGTGGGGTATGAGATTCCACGGACAGATGCGGTAGAGTTGGAACTGGATGGTGAATGGGCAAAAAGGCAAGTATGGTGTCCAGCTCCAGGTGGAGCAGTGGCGTGAAATTGTGCCCAGAACAAAAAACGGCGTAGAGGGCTACCTTGCCTCCGGGCTTATCAAAGGGATTGGTCCCAAAACTGCCGCAGACATTGTGGAGCGGTTCGGTGTGGACACATTGGATATTCTGGAACACCAGCCGGAGCGGTTGTTGGAGATCCGGGGCATTACGGAAAATAAATTGGAGGACATCAAAGCTTCTTATGCAGAAAACCGTATGCTCCAAGGAATTATGACCTTGCTGGCACCGTTTAAGATTACTCCCAAGACGGCATTGAAAATATATCAATATTTCGGCCCGACCAGCGTAGAGATTTTGGAAAAGAGCCCATTTGAGCTTTGCCAGATCTCCGGCTTTGATTTCGGCGGGTAGATGCAATCGTACAAAAGAGCGGGGGCGATCTCCATGACCCTATGCGTATCAAAGGGGCTGTCTTTTTGTGTGCTGGATGAGGGCAAGAGTAAACGAGGCCATCTGTACATCAGTTCTGAAGAACTGGAGAAATCAGCGCTGAAACTGCTCAATGAGAAGATACCTGTACCGGAGCTTCGCCTGCATCAGCAGGAAGTCAGGGATATGATGCAGGAAATGATCCTGAATGGAGCAATCGTTTCCGTGAAGGATAATATCTATCTTCCCAGAGTGTTTGCCCAAGAGGATGAAACGGCGCGCCGGATCGCCCAGCGTCTGGTCACCCAGATGCCAGTAGAGCATATTGCGCCGGTGCTGGAACAGGTCAAGGTTGCAATGGGACTGCGCCTGTCTCGCACAGCAGGAGGCTGCGGTCTATGCAGCATTTAGGCATGGCTTGTCAGTGATTACGGGTTCTCCTGGTACTGGTAAAACAACAGTGCTGCGGACGATACTTGAGGTTTACCGGCGGCTGCACCCTGATGGCAAAATTGCTCTTATGGCACCTACCGGTCGGGCAAGCCGCAGGATGTCGGAGAGTACCGGCTTTGAGGATGCCCGAACATTACACAGTGGTCTGGGACTGACCAGTGAAGAGGATGAGGGTAGCCGGAACAGAAAGTCAGAGCCACTGTCGGCCGATTTAATCATTGTGGATGAGTTTTCCATGGTGGATATGTGGCTTGCTGAGAAATTTTTTGAACGCATGAAGATAAATGCCAGAATCGTGCTGGTAGGCGACCCAGATCAGCTTCCCAGCGTAGGAGCCGGAAATGTGTTCCGTGAGATCATCGAAACCAAAATCGTCCCAGTAACGGTGCTGGATCAGATTTTCCGTCAGTCGAAGGATAGTTCTGATTGCCTATAATGCCAAATTTATTAACGAGGGCAATACCAAACTGTTTTACGGACCGGACTTTGTTTTCGTGTCTGGTGATAGTCAGGAAGACACCGCTGAAAAGATTACAGAACGGTATTGTTTGGAGATACAGGAGAGTGGCATTGAGAATGTGCAGATTCTTTCACCTTTCCGTTCAGAAGGCGCCGCGTCGTCGGAACAGCTGAATGAGACCATTCGTGAATTGGTCAACCCATTCCGCTCTGCGGAGGAGGAAATCAAGTTCGGCCCCAAGATATTCCGGATCAATGACCGCATCATGCAGACCAAGAACACAGAAAAAAAGGTATCTAATGGAGATTTGGGTTTCATCCGGTATATTAAGGACACTGACCAGGGTAAAAAAAATCGGCATGGATTTTGGCGCTGGCAGGACGCTGGAATACGGCGTAGATGATTTGAGCAATGTGGATCTGGCTTATGCTACTACGATCCACAAGGCTATGGGCTCTGAGTTGATGAGACCGTTATTATGCCGCTGCTCAAAGCGCACACCATCATGATGTACCGTAATCTGCTCTACACCGGAATCACGCGTGCCAAAAAGCGGGTGGTTCTGATTGGGCAGAAACAGGTATTGTTTATGGCAATCCATCGTAATGAGATCGGCAAGCGGAATACGCTGCTGGGTATGCGTATTCAGATGTATTTCAAAGCCTACGCAAAGAAAGCCGGTATCCCCATTCCGGCTGCGTTGGAAGAACAATTAAAGAACGCAAGTTAAAAAAGAGAGGTCAGATGCAGAAATAGCACTTGGCGTCTCCTATTTTTATGTCAGAAAGGAGTTTCCAACATGAACGAAAAAAGTAATCCGATGCCTATGATGTACAAAACAATTCCGGCAGTGGCAGAACTGAACAAGGTGCCGGGCTTTGACCCGCTCAAATTTCTGCGCCATAAGGTATCCAGAAAGACCAATGAGGAAATGCTGCAGTTGGAATTGCCTTATCAGAAACTGTGGTTCCGTCTGCGTCACCCACAGGGCCGCATGAAACTGACTACCCTGCGAATCACGGAACAGCTTGCGATTATGGAGGCCAGAGTCTATCTGGACCGCAGTGATGCAGAGCCCATCAGCAGTTACATCTCGCAGCATAGTGCAGAAGAAGGTACTGACTATGTACAGGCTGCCCAGGATGAGGCATTGAGTGCTGCGCTGTCGGATGCCGGTTTCGGTCTGCAGTTTGCCGATGTTGCTGTTGACAGTACGGGCAAGGTGTTTGGAAGCAGTATTCCGCTTTCCGGGACGGCTCCTATCCGGCAACCGATGCCAAATGCGGCGCAGAGGCCCGTAGAAGCCCCTGGAGCGGCGCTGCGGCAATCTGGTGGGGAAGTTCATGCCCGGCCGGAAAGAGCGCCTCAGAACGCCGTAGAGGGCCGTAATACGCCTGCTCGTCCGGCGCCTATTCAGAAACCTGCGGCAAAGCCGGTTCAGAATGAACAGTCCCCCCGGTTTCTCCGGTACAGCCAGTTGTCCAACAGATGGTTGCAGAAGAGAAGGAGAATATGGATACACTGCCTGCCGGCAAGGTAGAGGAGAATGCTTCCAATATGGAGCTGCCGGTACCGAGCCGCGAGGTTACATTGGATAGCAGTCCAAAACAGGATGATGTGTCTGAGCAGCCGACCGCCTCCGTATTCCAATCGGATGAACCGGAAGAACTGCCTGTGGCGCCTGTTGTCCAACAGGAAGCACCCGATCAGCCTATGGCGCCTTCTTATACGGAGAGCACTCCGGTAGAAGACATCTTGAAGGTAATGACCTTTGAAGAAGCGCAGAATGTGGTGGTGGATAGCGGTCTGAGCAAAGGAAAGACCATGGCAACAGTTGCCAAGGAGCGTCCGGTGAGTCTGAAATTCTACCTCACCCCCGGCAACAAGAGCACCAACAATATCGTTCGTGCTGCGGCGCAGATCATGCTCGATGGTATGGCCGCACAGAAAGCCGGATGATAAGCAGCCCCATCTATGGGGCCAAGAAGGGAGGGAGAACAGATGGACTCATATCCAGGAGATTTTCCGTTCGGTATTATGGATGTAGTGGAACTTCTACATCTACGAATCAGACGCCGACAGGCAAACAGTGTATATGTGGACTGCCCGTTTTGTGGTGACCGCCGCGGTAAGATGAATGTGAATTTCGTCAAAAATGTCTGGCGGTGCAATTATTGTGATGAGCATGGCGGTATGCTTGCGCTTTATGCGCGGCTAAACAATACGACTACATCCGATGCGTATTGGGAAATAGGAGAAGCCCTGTGCAACGATTTTCACAGGGAACGGCCGAACTCTGGATATGAGATGGCAGGAAACCAGCAGGCTGGCACTGGGTCCCCGGTTTCGGGGACTCAGACCGACCTTGCGGGATATGAGAGGAGGGGCGAACTAAAAACAGTGCAGCAAGCAGAACGGGCCAGCGGACAGGAAATTCATCAAACGCTTTCGCTGCTGCTCGCTATGCTGCCTCTTCAGCCTGCCCACCGCAACCATCTGCACTCCCCAAAACGGGGACTGTCGGATGAACAGATCGACCGGATTGGGTTCAAGAGTACTCCACCCCCATTCCTTTGCCGCTCCATTACCGAGCGGCTGATGAAACAGGGATGCAAGGTGGAGGGGGTGCCCGGCTTTTATCTGGATGACAGCGGGCGCTGGACCATGAACTTCTACCGAAAAAACGCAGGGATTTTGATTCCGGCTGTGGGATACGACGGTATGATACATGGCCTGCAGATACTTTTGGATAGTCCGCTCAAGCAAAAAGATGATCCACCGGATAAGTCAGGAGCCAAATACATCTGGTTTTCGTCCTCGTCCAAAAATATGGGTGTCACATCCGGGAGCCCGGTACATTTTATCGGCAATCCATCTGCTCGGGTGGTCTATGTCATTGAGGGACTGCTGAAAGCAGACATCTCGCACTGCCTGACAAACCGGACTTTTGCGGCGATTGCCGGCGCAAACAACACAAGCCAGTTGGATACGCTGTTTGCACTGTTGGCACAGAATGGCACTGAGGAGATCATTGAGGCTCATGATATGGATAAGTACAGTAACCAAATGACCTCCAACGGGGCATCTAAGATCTATCTGATGGCCCGGAAAAATGGAATGGCATGTCGTCAGCTGACCTGGAATCCGAATTATAAAGGGTTTGATGATTGGCAGCTTGCCCTTCGGGAGAAAGAACAGAAGGAAAAGGAGGTGCAGAGAATGAATTTTAAGCAGCAATATCTGTGCGGTAAGTGTGACTTTACCTATATAGATGGCTGCGTCGAGCTTTGGCACACCAGAGCGGAGAAAGATTTGGACCTGACAGAGTATCTGGGGCTTACAAAGGAAGAGTATCAGATATTTCTTGCTCAGGGCAATCGGGCGCTGAAGGATATTCTGGACAGCCAGAGAGTTTTCCGGAGGTTTTGCATTTACCAGCTTTGCCCTAAGTGAGACACAGACAGTACCATTCGCATTCAAGCGACTGGATGCGCTACATAAGGCTGGATATGAACAGCCGCCTGCCGCCGCCTATCAGACGGTATGGAGCGCAGAGGTCTGTTGCCCAAAGGGGCAGAATGACATGGAAGTGCTGGGGCGCCTGTTCCTGGACTTTAATGAGCATTTGCCGGAAGATTACAGAGGTCGTCCGTTGGCTCCATCTGATGTGGTGGAACTGGACTGCCAAGGCAAACGCACATACTTCTATGTGAATGACTGCCGGGATTTTGCGCCGGTACGCTTCTCCCCATTCTTGTGTAAAAGACTTCCGGAGCCTGCTCAAAAACAGGAATGAGGGGATAGGGGTCAGATGCGTATTGCAGAAAAGAAGAAAAGCCAGATTACAGCACTGTATGAGCAGTGTTCCAATCTTCCGGTAGATGTCAGAAGTTGTCTGGAGAATGGCTACTTTACCGTAACGGTACCTCCACCCTGGAATATCATGAGCAATCAAAAGACTGCGCAGGAGGTGCAGGACAAAATCAAGGAATGGTCAAGGCAGTATACTGGCGTGGTCTGCTACTGTTTTGACAGCTTCAGCACACTTTTATATGTGCTGTGAGCAACACACAATGGCATGGAAAGGGTCATAACGGCCTGCTCCATGCCATTTTTTGCGAAAGGAGATTTTACAATGGGTGTTTTTTCAGAAATAGTAATGGAGCAGCAAAACAGTATGTTCGATTCGTCTGCAGCCTTTGAGGATGATGAAGCCTTTGAGCTGGAGGAGATGGAATCTTTGCCTGTGCCGCCTGTAGGTACAGACACTGTCCCAGTATCGGCGGCTTCGGTTTCTGCCGGTGAGACTGCTTCGGCTGATGCAGAGGAAGAACCTGTGGATGAAGTAGCGTCTGATGGGGAAGAGAAGTCTGCTGAGGAGGGGAATTCGGCACAACCGCCCGCCGCAGAAGATGAAGAAAAAAAGCGTGCGGAGCATGAGGCGGCTGAAGCCCAGCGCAAAGCGGAATTTGACGCCAAACAGCAGGCGAAGAAAGCCGCGGAGCAGGAGCAGATCGCCCGTCTGGAAGCGATGAGTGATGAAGAAGTAATCGCGGCCTCTACCCAGAGGGTGAGTACCGATGTGGAAAAACTGACACGGCGAAATATGAAGGAATGTGTGTCCGAGCATATCCAGATGCTCTGTATGGAAGATACGGCGTTTGCCCGTCTGACGATGCATCCGAAAAAGAACATGATCCGCTGTTTCCAGTACATCAACCGAAAGGCATGGGATTATGTGCAGGATGAACTAAAAGCAAGCGGAACCCACCCTGGTCCCGGACAGCAGACATATGGCTGCGATGTGCCGGATGATATGTGCTATCAGTGGGCAGAAGATTATTTCCGTGACCCTGATGCCAAGGAAGACCATGAGGATGAGGAGAAGTTTGTTCCCAAGCCGTATGCTGGGAAGTCCTCTGCAAAGAGCAAACCCAAGAAAGGCGGCAGAGAAGAAAAAGACGGAACCCAAGGCGGCACCCAAGCAGGAGGAAAAAAAAAGCTTCTCAGGATGGGCAGATGTCGCTGCTGGATTTTGGGATGGCAAAGGCAGGCTGAGCCGGCAAAGGAGGAAAAATGAAGAATGATTGCTTATAAGGGTTTTTCGCCCCGGGCTGATATGCCGTGGCTATCAGTTTGTGATGGGGCTCAATACGACTGAAAAAGCAAATTGCAGGGAAAATGGATTTCACTGCGCGGAAGACCCGCTGGACTGCCTTAGTTATTATTCCAGCCTGGAGCATTCGGAATATTATATTGTCAACGCCGGCGGCGACATCGATGAAGATGAGCATGACTCCAAAATCGCCTGTACGGAGCTGACTGTGATTAAGCGGCTCACCAAAGAGGAGCTGTTTTTACATGGTTTGGCCTACATGGCAGATCATCCGCGCAGGGTGTGGAGCTCCCATGTGGCAGCCAACCGGGCAATGGCGAACTGCTGCGGCTATGCGGTGGTACGGGGTAAAGACCCCGTTGCCACCGGCAGACTGGGAGACATCCTTGCTTTTGCGAAGGAAGCACCGGATTCGGAAAGTATCGTACAGGTTGCAGTGGGCCGGATTGACGGCGTTACATTACTGCCTGATGTGTGGTATAGCGTAGATTTGACAAAGAGGATGGTGAATTGAGATGAAAAAAAAAGAGCCCTGATGGCACTTCCCAAGCTGACAGCGACGGATGAAATGAAGCAAATCGCGACTTCAGACCTGCCAAGAAAGGAAAAAAAAACTGACTACGGATATGTTCGGGAAGTCTGTGAGTATTATACCTATCTAAGATGTATCAAACAGGATGGGATATTGAAGGTGGCTTTCTTTTTTCCCGGAGCATCTTCGCCTGGATGGGAGTAATCCGGCCTATGAAGTGTATCTGGATAAAGAAAAGCGGCAGTTTATTACCTATAACAGCCTGATACAGAAATGGAGCGAATCCAAGCTGGACAGGGACAGACTGGACTGGAAGCGGCAATACTGGTATACCAAAGCCTACTGGATCAGCGATGAAGATGAGACATCTATACAGGCATATCTGAACATCAATAAAAAAGCGGTAGAGGCAATCCGGCAGTTTCAGCGGGATGTGCGTGATGAACAGCTCGAACAGCGGCACCGGCGGGAAACTGACCCATGGGATAAGGATATGGAACAGGTGCCGGAGCTTCCAAAGGACTGGAGCCGCTGGGTGGATAAGGTTGCCATTCGGCAAAATTACATTTACTACCACTATAAAAAGGGCGGCGCCAAAACAGGTTACTGTACCTACTGCGAAAAGGAAGTGCCGATCAAAGTACATCCACATCACAATCAACAGGGCCGCTGTATTTGCTGCCGGCATCCGGTAGTATTCAAAGCCTATGGACGAGCGGGGTATATGCAGACAGAAAAACATTTTGCCTACCTGATCCAGCGATGCAAAGACGGCTTTGTAGTTCGTGAATTTCAGGCTGACCGGACATATGGGAAAAAGAAAGCCTTCCAACCTCCAAGCTTTATTGTCAGGAAATCCGGCGCACGATTTATGACCGGGAAAGAAAACCAAGAACCTACTATTGGGGTCTGTATAAACAGCGAAATATGCGCTGGATTTCCGGAAGCCCCTGTTCTTACAACTGGTCTGGTTCGCATAATGGACGGGTCTATGGCAAAACGCTGCCAACTCTGGAACAGAAGGAACTTCGATGCACAGGGCTGGTCAACTGGATTCGGAAGCAGAAAAGCGTTGATCCGGAAAAATATCTGGCTGTGCTCGAACGGATACCGCAAATGGAACAGATCAGCAAGGCGAGCCTGCCGAAGCTTACCAGAGAATGTTTCAGTTCCTGCGGAACGGTCAGTGAACTTATCAAAAACCATAGTGCCGGGAGTCTGATTAAAGCTCTGGGCCTTGACAGCAGGAGGTTTCAGCGACTTCGACTCCATAATGGAGGCTGTGATCTGCTGTCGGTGGCTGCAATATGAAAAAGGGCATCGGCAGGGAAATCCCGGATAATGTCCTTTTGTGGATGTGTCAGCAGGATATTGAGCCTGGGGATGTCCAGTTCATTGCTGACCGCATGAGCATGGTGCAGGTCTATAACTATGTACGGCGTCAGATGCCATCCTTCCGGCGAAACAGCCATGAGGTACTGCGTACCTGGGAGGATTATCTTTCCATGGCAAAGAAATTGCACATGAATGTATATGATGAGATCGTATATCGCACCAGAAAACTGCGGCGGCGTCACGATGATCTGGTGCTCAAATGTCAGGAGAAGGATATTGAACTGCAGGCCGAGGAGATGGAGGAGAAATTCCCCCATGTTAATGCCATCTGTCAGGAAATCAAAGCGAAATATGAGTACGCCGATGCGGATTACATGGTAGTGGTGCCAGACGGTATTCTGGACATTATTACCGAGGGGCGTGCGCTCCATCACTGTGCAGGCAGCAGTGACCGCTACTGGGACCGGATTGAGCGGCGAGAAAGCTTTGTGGTGTTTCTGCGTAAAACGGCTGATCCTTTCCATGCCTATTACACGCTGGAAGTGGAGCCGGATGGAACAGTGAGGCAGAAACGGACGGAATATGACCGGCAGAAGAAGGACATTGAGCAGGCAACAGAGTTCCTGCAGAAGTGGCAGCGGGTGGTTACTGCCAGGCTGACAGAAAGCGACAAGGCGCTGGCTGCGGAAAGCCGGATTCTTCGTGAGAAGGAATTTATCCAGTTGAAGAAGGATCGTGTCATCATCCATACCGGTCATTTGGCAGGAAGGCTTTTGGCGGATGTGCTGATGGCAGACCTGATGGAAAACACGGATAGCATCCAGTCTCCGGTATTGGCTGCTGCAGCGTGACAAAATGAGAATGGCCGGGCGTCCTTGAGGGCGTCCGGTCATTGATGAAGAAGGAAGGAGCAGAGCATGAAACAAATTGGAAATCTGGCAGTGGTTTGCGCCAGGGCGACAGGATGTGCTGCTGCAGGTTGGCAGTGAAAAGGTATGTGTCCATGTGGGAGCCGGGCCAGAGCGGAATACGCTTCACGCAGCGTGGAATGATGATGACACCATTCAGCGTATTGTCCATGAATTGAATTTTGGCAGGTATGCAGCCGGCAGAAATGGGCTTCATACCGCACAGCAGGATTGCCCTGTGGGGCGGGGAAAGGAGAAAAAATCGCATGATCAAAAATCTGAATCAGCTGCGCAGGACACTTCGGGAAGGGACACAGTTGGAGATATTGGATCACTGTCGGCCGGAGTGTATTGGGCAGATACGGAACATTACGCTGGTAAACACGCAGGGCTTTTATAGTACCGTAGCGAATCAGCCGGATGCGTCTGCCAACAGAGGCAACGGCGGCCGCGGCCCGATCCTTTGGTGGGGCAGAGCCGCCCACTGGCAGTTTGCAGACGGTGTTTGCAGTGTTTTCGACAGTGAACAGAAGCATACGGAAGAAGAACTTTTGGTTATGTCCTTCCGGGTACTTGAAAAGGAGGCAGCATAATGGAACGGAATATTTTTGAAAAGCAGAGGGAATTGAATGACCGGCTCAACCGCTATCGGGATGAGTATTATAACCGCAACGCTCCCAGCGTGTCAGATGAGGTCTATGACAGACTCTTTGACGAGTTGAAAGAGCTGGAACAGGAAACGGGAATCCAAATGGCAAATTCGCCAACCCAGACAGTAGGCTATCCTGCGGTGAGCAGGCTGGAGAAAACCAGACATGAGATCCCGCTGCTGTCTTTGGATAAGACTAAGAGCAGTATGGATCTTCTGAATTTCATGGGTGAGCAGCAGGTGATGCTGATGCTCAAACTGGATGGCTTGACTGTAAAGTTGACCTATGAGAATGGAGAACTTCTGGAGGCGGCTACCCGTGGCGATGGTGACGAAGGGGAGATCATTACCCATAACACCCGAGTCATCAGCGGTATCCCTTCCCACATCACCTACAAAGAGAGACTGGTTGTGACGGGTGAGGGCTTTATCAGACCCAGTGATTTTGAGGAACTGAAGACCAGCCTGCAGGACAGCAGCGGTAAGCCCTATAAAAACGGCCGCAATCTGGCTGCTGGTTCCATCCGTCTGATGGATGCCAAGACATGCCGGGAGCGTCGGCTGGTTTTCATGCCGTTTGGTGTGCTGGAGGGCTTTCCGCACCTGACCCGGAAATCAGATAAGCTACGGGAATTGCGTGCGTTGGGGTTCCAGCCCTGTAAGTATCTGGTCACAAAGCAGAAACTGACGCTGGAAAATGTGGAAGCCGGTATCTATCAGCTGCGGCAATATGCCACTGACAAAGATATCCCCATTGACGGTATCGTGGTTTCGTTTAACGACATTGCCTATGCCCAGAGCTGCGGCCGCACCGGACATCACTATAAGGACGGTCTGGCCTATAAGTTTGAAGATGACCTGCATGAGAGCCTGCTGCAGTACATCGAATGGACACCGGGCAGAAAACCGGAGAGATTGCTCCGGTAGCAGTGTTTACGCCGGTGGAAATCGATGGCTGTGAGGTCAGCAGGGCCAGTCTGCACAACCTGTCCTTTATTGAGGATCTGGAACTGATGGCTGGAAACCGGATTCTGGTAAGCAAACGAAACATGATTATCCCCCACGTGGAGGAAAATCTGGACAGAGGCGGCTTCTCTATGGTGGATACGATTCCCCATGTTTGTCCCTGCTGTGGACAGCCTACCCGCATCCATGAATCAAGCGGAAAGGGCGAAAATGGCGAGAATCGCATCATCAAGACGCTGTACTGCGATAACCCTGACTGCGAGACCCGCCGGCTGAAAAAGTTCGTCCATTTTGTCAGCCAGAAGGCGATGGACATTGAAGGGCTGTCGGAGGCTACATTGGAAAAATTCATCGGTCAGGGATTTATCCATAGTTATCTGGATATTTACCGTCTGGATCGTTACCGGGCTGAAATCGTCCGCATGGATGGATTTGGTGAAAAGTCCTGGCAGCGCCTTTGGGACGCTATCCAGCAGAGCCGGAATACCACCTTTGAACGGTATCTGATTTCTATGGACATCCCTATGATCGGCAACACTGCCAGCAAGGTATTGGGTCGTGTGTTCCACTATGATTTGGATGAGTTTCGGGATGCGGTCTATGGCGGCTATGATTTCCGGCAGCTTCCGGATTTCGGGGAGACATTGCATAACAATATCCACGACTGGTTCTGTGTAGAAGATAATTTCTGTATTTGGGAGGAGTTACAGACTATGATGAATATTCAAAAGCCTGCTGTGGCAGAACACAGCGAAGACAGGGTGCAGGATAATCCCTTTGTAGGAAAGACTATCGTAGTTACCGGCAAGGTGGAACCCTACACCCGGGACGGAATCAATGACCTGATCGAATCACTGGGCGCCCATGCCGGCAGCTCGGTGTCCAAGAAGACGGATTATCTGGTCTGCGGCGAAAATGCCGGCAGCAAGTTGTCCAAGGCCAGGGATTTGGGCGTTACGGTGCTGTCACCTGCGGAGTTCTTCAGCATGGCCGGCGCTGAGTAAGAAAATATAGCATACCATCGGTATGCTGTCAGTTGATCAATGGGGAGAGAGCCATGTTGCGGCTCTCTCCCCAATATCTTTTATGGAAGATTTCAAGTAGGAGGAATTTTAATGCATATCGACAGGATACCGGTTTACCGGGTATATCAGAGGGCTATTGATTTGGAGCTTTACCATGCCTTTGCCGAATTGGTAGTACAGACTTCTCAGGACGATACGGCGAGAAGGACTTACCGACAAACAAGGGCGATGCAGATATGGCAGGTGGAAACGGATGTGTCCGGCTATTTTGAACCATATCATCTGCGTTATCCTGGCGAGGTGTTGGAGCGGTTTGAGGAAAAAAACTGGGCAATGATGTCCGAGTTCTCCGCGCTCTGGCCCTGGCGCTGGGAAATACCTGTGCGATCCAGTCTGACAATATGTTTGTGGGAAATCAGCGGGGGGAGCATTCCTCCAGAAATTGCGGCGGTCTGCCGGAGAAGATGTGTACCTGCAGGGCGCTCTGTATCTTTTGGAAACGGACGCTGCCCGGCGGCATGACTTGCTGGATGAGCTGGCGGCAAAGGTATATGTCAGAACGGAGGAGGCTTTGTTTGTACTGTCGTTGTTTGATGATAGGGAACGCGGCTATGAGGTGATGCATACCCAACTCAGTCATCTATTCACACAAAATCGAACACTTTCTCTGGTATATGATTTTGGTGTGCTGGAATGGTTCATCCGGTTCTATGCAGAGCAGGCAAAGAAATACCGCGGGAAAGCCGACCTGGTGCTGCGCACGCTGATGAAACTGCCCTACATGAACGTGAAGCCGGACAGCCGGGAATTTTCGGTTTTGACTAAAGCAGGGTATCGCTGCGATGAAATCATTTTGGCAAATTCTCTCGCTGTATGGGCGGACAGGCTGCCGGACCGGTTGAGTTCCAAGAGCATTCACTGCCGAGAAAATCGCAACAGCGTGTGGGCGGATGCTTCTGAATGCTCCAAAGGATCTTTCGGAAGAATTTTATGAGTATCTTGGCTGGCTGTTTCGGTTCTATAACAGCTTTACGGTCAAGTACGAAGGATTTCAGGGACTCTGGGAAGCGGTTCAATATGGTTTGAACCCAACAGCACCGAAAACACTGTTATGGATGAATCAAACGATACAGAAGGATTTTCCGTACCGATTTGATGTGTTTGATCCTCAGTACGATGATCTGGCGAAGGAACTGGAGCGGGATAACTATATGGAGTTGTTTACCCTGCAGATGCTGCATTCCAGGCAGAGGATCCCTTTGAAACAGTGGCTTTCCAGATACCAGGAACTGACCGGAGCTGACTATGGAGAATATTTCAGAAGTTGGCATACGAACGGTAGGCGGGTATTTGCCTTTCTGGTGGAAAAGAAGGAAATCAATCTATGGGAGTTTTTCAAGCAGCATCGGCAAGATGGTGAAGATGCGCCACAACTGAAACTGCTGCGGGAGTATGCCCTGAGAATTTCAAGTTGGAGGTGTTTCCGGTTTGTAGAGAGGTTGCTGGCTGAGTATACTTTTCCCCATCTTCAAACGATTTTTTTTGGCGAGCGGTTTTACTTTCACGAATGCTTTGTCAGGAGTGAGGGGTATTACAGCAGAAGGGAATATAAAACATACATCAGCCGTCCATTCCTATCTGCAGAGCAGCATCGGCAGCTCTATGACTGGGTGGAGCGTTCAGTTTTCCAGACTGAGCCGGAAAAATATGAGGACTTCGTTTTAAGTGCCTTAAAAGCACCGGAGATCCAACGCCTTTATGATAAAAAAAGCGCTGGCAGCGGTGTTGCGGCAGTTTTTGCTGCACAGTGAGTATAGTGGCTATGAAATCAATCGGCTGAAGGAAACATTCTATTCCAAGGAAGAACTGGAGGATGAACGCAGAGCCGAAGCTGAGAGAAAGAAGCAGGAAAAAAACGACTGGAGCAGGAAAAGCGGATCATAGAAAAACGGGAAAAGCTGTTGCAACTTTATAACGGCAGCGCCGAATCTCTGGTTAAATTCATTGGAGGATATTATCATCAGGACGAGAAGAACGAGGTGCTGAATATGGCGTTTGACAAGCTGGTGGAATGGCCTGTCGGTTGTGTACGGACGATGGAAGCCAAAGGCGCACATGCCTTTTTGAACTGTGTGGTGAACTGGTAAAGTCTGAACCCCGGCCAAGGCATGAGATTTTGAATATGGTACTGACACTGATCGGAGGTGAAGCAGCATGAGAAATACATTAAAACATCTGACCCTATTGACCAGAATGAAAGATGACGGATTGCTCCCGGCGCTTACAGGCAGCTTTTCAGAGGATGCCATAGCGCAGGCATGTGGACAGGTGGAGACACTTCAATTACAGGAACGGCTGCACATCCGAAAGACAAAGCGGATACAGGAAGAACTGGTTCGGGTGCCGAACTTTGCAGCACTCTATGGTGCGTTGTGCAGGCAGGAGATTGGTGATGAAGAAAGTGCTTCGGTCTTAGAGTCGGCAGACGGGTATGGAGAGAAACTGACAGCGTATCCCCAAGAGCAGGTGCTGGCAGTCATGAAATTGGAACTGTTGCCTTCCTTGCGGTTTGAATACCTGAAATACTATTTTCCCTTTGTGATGTATGAAGAAGAGGAGCAGGTCATATTGGATAACCTGCAGACTTTTCCCATTGCGGAGTGGAAGGGACTTTCCATGCTGACGGAGCACCAGCGGGATATGATACGGCAACCGTTTCTTGGTTCGTATCTGTTTTGCTGGCATCAAAATGAACGGAAAGCTCTGGAACTGTTGGAACAGAATCGTCCGCTCCAGAGAGTCTGCATCTTGCTCTATCGGTATGGTGTGCGGCTGTTTCTGTCAGTAGAACGCCTGAAAGATCTCCGGTGGATGAAAATGACCGATGTGGGAAAATTCCGCCGGCTGTTGGCTGTAATTTTGATATGACGCAGAGGATTTGTCTGCTTTTTTTTGACCTCTGGCTGGACAACCATGCCGGACAATATGACCTCAACTGGTTTATCTCCCAGCCACATCCTTTGAGCAAGGAACGGAGGGAAGAAATTTTATGCAACCAACTGAGTTATCTGAATGCTCTGTATGCCGGCAGGCTCCATCTGGATTTTAATGCTGTCCGGCAATTCCAGTTTTCAATTCTCATTTATGCGGTGGAGCATAGAAAAAAAAGCATTTTTGAATTGGTGGATCAGAACAGTGAAGTGTTCCTGTCCTTGGGGCGATACTCTCTATTGTTTGAGCCGGGCTTTTGTGAGCACTGTAACATCAATTCCCTGACGCTGAAGAATTTGAAAGCCAGCGATTCTGTGAACCGCAGCGACAGCTTTTTACGCTTCTGGAAGAAGGGCAGCAGTACACCTTTGAGGAAATGTATCAGCTTTGGCATCAGAAAGAGGTTTATGTCCGGTTATACACTAT